>SAMEA3387449__coassemble_1129_pt1 | contig 100138 bp, 83 predicted proteins | sample SAMEA3387449__metabat2_low_PE_011 | metagenome-assembled genome bin SAMEA3387449 (sample SAMEA3387449) | Felis catus | biome: Faeces | place: United Kingdom | collected 2012
CTGCTGCAGAAGTACTGGCAGTCCGGCCTCGCCGCCGGCGCCGTCAAAGAATAACCCCGGCGGTATCCGAGGCGTCCTCTCTTGGCGAGACATGATTGAACGTGATCAGAGGGCAACGATCGAGAATGAGGGAAAGGAGCCGACAACGTTCTCATACTCATAGATCCAATTGATCCGCAACAGAAGCGGTTTTGACGAGACGACATGCAAAATACATCGTGACAAGCTAAGGAGTAATACGACGATGAAGTCTATGAAGAAGGTCATGGCGGGTACACTGACGGCAACGTTGGCATTGTCTATGGCTGCCTGTGGAGGCAACGAAAACGGTAATGGCGGCGGAAGCGAGGGTGCCTCCGGAAAGACCACGTTGGAAGTATGGGCGTGGGAGCCTACGCTGTCTGATGTGGCGGAGGCCTTTGAGGAGAAAAATCCTGATATCACTATCAACATCACAAACGTCGGGACTGCAACTGATCAGTACACGTCGCTGAACAACGCGTTGAGCGCGGGCTCGGGTGCTCCGGACATCGCCCAAGTGGAATACTATGCCGTGGCTCAGTATGCGATATCGAATAGCCTGATGGACCTGTCCGAATTCGGTGCAGCCGAATACGGCGATTTCTATACCCCGGGTACGTGGAGCTCGGTCAGTATCAACGGTGGTGTGTACGGCTTGCCCATGGACTCCGGCCCGATGGCGTTGTTCTATAACAAAGAGGTCTTCGATCGGGCCGGTGTAACTGAACCACCGACAACCATGGAGGAATATTATGAGGCGGCCAAGAAGATTCGCTCGCTTGGTCCGGATTATTACATCACCTGCGATTCCGGCGAACCGGCTCCTGAAGAGCTGATGATGTGGGTGGCTGGCGGCACTCCGTTCCAAGTGGATGGAGAGAACCTCACCATTAATCTGACCGGTGATGAAGGCGTACAGCAGGTCGTTGAATGGTGGCAGCGCATGGTTGATGAGGATCTGATCGATACCCACACGCCGCGCTGGTCGGACGATTGGTCGCGCAAGCTCAATGATGGTACTTGCGCCTCGCTGACCATTGGCGCTTGGATGGCGTCGATGTTCGACGACAACGCCCCTGATACCGTCGGAAAGTGGCGTGCTGCCGCAACGCCGGTCTTCGATGAGAGCGATCCGTCGAACGGCGAGGACGGTGGTTCCACGCTCGGCATCATGGCATCCAGCGATAAGGCCGAAGCCGCTTGGAAGTTCATCGATTTCGCCGCGCACAGCGAGGAAGGCATCGATATCCGAGTCGACCAAGGCCAGTTCCCCGCCGACAACGCCACGTTGGAATCCCCGGAATTCCTGGAGATCACCAACGAGTACTTCGGCGATCAGAAGTACAACGAGGTGCTGTCCGAATCGGCGGCAGCAGTGTCCACCGACTGGCAGTTCCTGCCGTATGACGTGTATGCGCGCAGCATTTTCGGCAATTCGTTCGGCCCAGCCGCGCTCGGTGAAGCGACTTTCGCCGACGCCGTGGCGGCTTGGGAGCAGGACCTGATCGAATACGGCAAACAGCAGGGCTACACGGTCAACGAGTAACACATGTGTCTGTTGGACAACATGTGGCGGTTCCGGATCCATGACTGGATCTGGAACCGCCACCATCCTGTGGTGATGGCATTCAAACCTGAAAGGTATCCTCATGAACAACAAGCGGATTCCAGCTGTTACTGGTCCGGAAACGCTGTATCGCATGGCCCCCGACGAGCGCAGCAACAAGGGTGGCGACCATGCCGGCGGCATCGTCTACCCGAAATCCGCACAACTGCCGTGCGGCCGTATTATCATGACGTTCGAGCGTGCGGTCGGCAGCCCGGTTGGGGAGTCGCTTTGGGTATACGCCAGCGACGATGAAGGTGTGACCTGGCGAAAGATCTCGGAAGTCCGACCTCCTGCCGAACTCACCGACGATCCCCGGTATGCGCGGTACATCAGCAATTGGACCAACCCGTACCTGTATGTGTTGCCGGAACGTGTTGGCGATCTCGAAATCGGAACCTTACTGCTGGCAAGCGTGGTTTCCGGCGATGACTGGTACTACCGCGAGCAAAAGACGGTCAACGGCGATGCGTGGTACAACGACAGCGACGGCGACCGTTCGGATATGGCGATTGTGCTGTTCTCTAGCATCGATGACGGCGAGACCTGGAGCGTTGAAAACGTCATCGCCGAAGGCAGCTGGCAGGGAGGCAGTGCTCGTGCCATCGGCGAGCGCTTCTCCTCGCGGAACGTCAATCATCAGGTCGATCCGGTGTGGGAACCGTATCTGATGGTGTATGACGGTCAGCTGGTCTGCTATTACTCCGACGAGAACGAATACGACATCATCGACGAACACGGTGTGATGCGTGAGACATCCGACAACGATACCGCTGCCGACCCGGGCGGGCAAGTGTTGGTGCACCGTTTGTGGAATGGACACCATACGGAATCATGGAGCGACCCTGTTGTTGACGAGGCGGGTACCCGCTTCCTCGACGGCGCTTGCGGAGACGGGCGTCCTGGCATGACCAACGTGGTGCCGACCACTGACGGCAAGTGGATGATTACTTACGAATGGTGGGGCGGCGGCGATGACGTTCAGTACAAGATCGCTGACTCTCCGCTTGCATTCGGCGAGATACGTCAGCGTGGCATCACGGAACTGCCGAACGAAGGCGGCACGCTGGCATGCGGGGGCAGCCCGGTATTGTTGCGCATGGACGATGGCGCGATCGTCTATAACGCTTGCGGCAGCGGCGACATCTGGGTCAATCGGTCCGGCCGCAGCGACGGCGTATGGGTCCGTGCGGCCACATCGTTGGAGGGCGGCTTCAGCCGCAACCTTATGCAGATTGCCGGCACCTCACGAATCCTGCTGCTGCGCGCCGATTTCTCCGGTGCGGACGTGCAGTTCGGCACCGTCGATCTTGACCCGATCCTATCCGTTTCGGCCGGATGACCGCAGCCCTGTACAAGGAGAAAACCATGACTTCAGCAACAGCCATCGACCACATCCTGTTTGGCGCGGCATATTACGACGAATATATGCCGCAGGATCGGCTGACCAAAGACATCGCAATGATGAAGGCCGCGCGCATCAATACCGTACGTATCGCCGAATCCACCTGGAGCACGTTGGAGCCCCAACCGGGCGAGTTCGATTTCTCGCACATAGACCAGGTGATCGATGCGATGGAAGAGGCCGGCATCGACGTCATCATCGGTACGCCCACCTATGCGGTGCCTTCGTGGATGACACTGTCACATCCGGAGGTGCTCGCCGTCACTCATGCCGGGCAGAACCAGTACGGCGCCCGTCAGCTCATGGACATCACCAGCCCTGCCTACCGGTTCTATGCCGAACGGGTGATTCGTGCATTGTGCGGACACGTGGCTCGCCGCAAGTCCGTAATCGGCTTTCAGGTGGATAACGAGACCAAGTATTATGACGTGGTCTCGCCAGGTGTGCAACGTGCTTTCGTCAAATATCTGCGCAAACGATTCAACGGCGACTTGAAAGCGATGAACCATGCATTCGGTTTGGACTACTGGTCGAACCGGGTCGATGCGTGGGAGGATTTCCCCGATGCGACCGGCACGATCAACGCATCCATTGCCGGCGCATTCGACGAATTCCGCCGCAAACTAGTGTCCGACTTCATCGGTTGGCAGGCCGCAATCGTACGTGAATATGCGCGCGACGATCAATTCGTCACCCAGAACTACGACCTGGAATGGCGCGGATATTCGTATGGATTACAGCCGTGGGCCGATGATTTCCAAACCTCCGAACATCTTGATATCGTCGGCGTGGACATCTACCACCACACCGAGGACCGGTTGACGGGCAAGGAGATCGCCCTCGGCGGTGATTTGGCACGATCGTTCAAGGGCGGTCGGAACTACCTGCAACTGGAAACGCAGGCACAAGGGCAGACGGGCTGGCTGCCGTACCCCGGGCAGTTGCGTCTGCAGGCTTATTCACATCTGGCTTCCGGCTCGAATTCGGTGATGTATTGGCATTGGCATTCCATCCATAATTCATTCGAGACGTATTGGAAGGGCCTGCTGTCTCATGATTTCGAGCCGAACCCAGTCTACGAGGAGGCCGGTCGTTTCGGTGCCGAAGTGAATCGCATCGGTTCTCGTCTGGTGAACCTGACTAAGCGTAACAAGGTGGCGATTGTAGTGGATAACATGTCGCTGAGCGCGCTGAGTCGGTTCTCGATCGAAACCGGTTTGCCGGATCCGTACCCGTACAGCGAACAGGTTTCCGACTTGCTGACGTACAACGACGTGATGCGATGGGTATATGACGCGTTGTATGAGCTCAACGTGGAGTGCGACTTCCTGCCGGAAACGGTGTCCGCCGAGCGGTTGAGTGAGTATGCGATGGTGGTGGTGCCGGCGTTGTATTCCACGGATGAGCGGTTCATCGATGCAGTTCGCGAATATGTGCGAGACGGCGGGCATGTGGTTGCCACGTTCCGCTCGTTTGTGGCGGATCGTGACATCAAGGTATGGCAGGATAGGGCGCCGCATCGGTTGACGGACGTGTTCGGTATGAGCTACAACCTGTTCACGCGTCCACAGCATGTGCGCCTGGACGGCGAACTTGCGCAAGCTGAGGCCGAGCGGTTCATGGAGCTGCTGGTGCCGGAGGTAACGGATGGTGCTGACGTAGTGGCCGGATATGAGCACTATGCGTGGAGCCGATACGCGGCGGTGACCCGCCATCGGTTCAGTAAGGGAACCGCGATGTGGATTGGCACGATGTTCAATGCTGAGTCGCTCAAATCCGTGATTGCTGAGGAAGCCAAGTCCGCTGGCGTGTGGGATTGGCGTCAGGAACTCGCCGGTATGGTAACGGTGCGAGGAGGGGTCAACGAGATGGGCGAGGAAGTGATCTACTTGTTGAACTACTCGTCGTCTTCCGTGTCTGTGAATCTGCCATTCGAAACAACCCGGTTGCTTGATGATACGGCGGTTGCGGCGAACGAGTCGATCGCAATCAATCCATGGGATGTGTTCATCGGCGTGAAACGATGAGCGACGCGGGTATTCGGCGTGCGGAGCGCATTCTATGCGTCGTGCGGCAGGTATCCATATGACGGTTATGCGTCGTGAACGGTTCCGTTCCTCCCGTCCGCGACGCATAACTATTCATGAAGGGTTGAATCCCGTTGGATGATGCGGAATCCGGACGTAAACGTGCTGGGTGGCGTATCGTCATGCTCAATGCGTTGGATGAGCGCATCCAACGCCATGGTGATGTACTGGTCGGTTCGGGGATCGACCGTGGTCAGTGGGGGAACCGAGAACTCGCCATCCGGAATGCTGTCGAAGCCGGTGACCTGAATGTCTCCAGGTACGGAGAAATTGGCGGTAGTCAGCGCGGAAATCACGCCAAGTGCCACGGCGTCATTGACGCAGACCACGGCATCAGGGCGAATGCCGCGGTCGATCATCGTGAAGGCGGTGGCCGCGCCATCTCCTGTGGTGAGGCGTTCGCATGGCAGGATGTATCGCCAATCGACTGGTACGTTGCGTGAGATGAGTGCTCGTAGATACCCCTGAAGTCGGAGATGGGAGTTTCCTTCATCGGCGGCAAACACAGCATTGAGGCGTTGGTCGTCGGAGCTGAAGGCGTCGTTTTCGGATATCGGTACGATCGACGGCGGCGCTCCGATGAACGCGACGTGCCGGCATCCGCAATCCAGCAACCACGTCGTCATCGTCCTGGCGGCTTCGACATTCGGCATGGTGACCATATCCAACAAGCCATGTGCTGAATAATCGCCGATAATCACAATCGGATACTGCTGTCTGAATATCAGCGAGTGGCGTTCGATGGGGGAATCCGCCAGAATGATCCATCCGTCGGCGTTGAGACGTGGTGCCTCCTGAACGAATGTGTCAAAACGGTCGGGAAGTTTGCCGTAGGTGCTCACGACCACGCCGTACTTACGTTCTCGTGCGGCATCGGTGAGCAGATCGGTCACATACCCGTTGAACGGCTGATCGAAATTCGGCACCGCGAATCCAATGACGCCGCTACGGCCGCGTTTCAGGGTCTGCGCGGAATGATTGACCTTATAGCCCAGCCGTTGGATGACGTTCTTGACCCGCGCTTTGGTTTCCGGACGCATCTGGTCGTCATTGCCATTGATGACATTGGACACCGTCTTGGTTGAAACCCCGGCCGCCAACGCCACGTCCTTGATAGTTACGTTCTTGTCTGCCATATGTTCCCACCTTTCAGTGGTATTTGGTCTGGTATTTGTTCATCAGCGTAGGGCTATGCCGTTTCGGTCGGGCATTTGCCGCAGGTATTCGCGAAGGAATGGCACCGCAAAATCCACTTTGCCTCGGCCAACGGCCTTGATGATGTGCTCCGCGATAAGGCGGGAACGGTAGTTGTTGGCGTAATCCATGGATTCTCCCAAACGTTGGGCGATATGCGAGGTGGCTGAGGGGCCGTCATCCTCGGCCATGGCATGAAGATAATCAAGCGTTCGCCCGGAGATTGCGCTGACGATCGGAGCACACACCCCTTCTCCCAGCTTTGCTCGAGCGTGTTCGATGCCTCGGATGACATCGGTCCGGCTGATGGTGTTGTCTGTGTTATCGGCGCGTCGCCGAGCTTCCCGCCATATGTGGTATCCCACGAGTTGGATCATGTATGGGTAGCCGTTGGTCGCCTTCGTGGCAAGATCGAGGGCTCCATCATCGATATGGACGCCTGCGCTGCGAATCGTGGAGTCGAATGCGGTACGTACCTCGTCCAGCGGAATGTCTCCCAAGGATTTAATGGAGGCTCGACGAAGGAACGTCAACACTTTGGTATTGAGAAGGTCGGAAGTCAGCGAAGGCAATCCGGCAAAGATAAAGGCGACTTCAGCATTGTCCCGAAACATGTGCTGCGCCGCGGTGGCGATGGCGGTGATATCGGATTGATCGGCGTCCTGTGTTTCGTCGATGGTGACGAGCAGTCCTCTGTTCTTGCCGAGTTTATTGAGCCGCGCGTGCATGGCGTCGCGTAATGTCAGGGGACGCAGCTCCGGGGCAATGTTGATTTCTCCAAGACTGAAACCGAATGCTGTGGGTCGGAACGATGCCCCCGATATGGCCGAGGGATCCGGGGCGATACGGGCGATCAGCCGGTCGCATAGTCCCTCAGAAGCGGTTTCGTCCACGACATCCCAATGATGTTGCTTGGCGATACTGCCCAGTTCGGTGAGCATGACGGTTTTGCCGCAACCGCGTGGACCGGTGATGATCATGAGTCGATCGGGAGCGCCTGGGCCGTCCTCTAGGGCTTCTGAGAAATCCAAGGAGACGTGATCTCGCCCAATAAGGACTGGCGGCATCACGCCAGCCGTCGGTTTGAATGGGTTTGCGGGGAATGCCATAGTGCCTCCTTGTCGCTTGTTTCAGTATATCAGAAATAGAATAAATAGAAAACTATAGAAAATTTATAGAAAAGAAGATATGGTCGATGCGATCGATAAGATGCAAGGAGAATCAATGGATGCGTGCGTTGTGTCTTCCTGTAATAGAACGAATGAAGATAATAGAACATGCGGTGTCCGCTGAGTGGGTGCACACTGGGCGTCAGCGGACGGGCAGGGCCATGGTGGTGATGATGCGGGCCACGGTTTCGGGGGGTGCCGTGGGTTCGGAGGCCAGCCAGTGCTGGAGCAGACCGATGCTGCCGGAGACGGCGAAGTGCATGCGCATCTCGGCCTCCTGCGGGTCGGTGCCCTGCAGCTGTGTGGCCAGGTCGATGCGCCCGTAAATCAGACCGAGCAGCTGCTGTTGGAACCTCAGGTCGGCCTGCGGGCTCATCAGCACACGCAGATGGCTGCGATTGTCGGCGATGTACCGGCAGACGTGTTCGATGACGCGGCCGACGCTGTCGGGATCCGGCCGTTCGAGCAGTTGCTGGAGCGTGCCGTCGACCCAGTCGATCGTGTCCTCCTCGATGTCGCGCAACAGACTGTCGAGATCCGGATAGTGGGCGTAGAACGTGGATCGGTTCACGTCGGCCCGCTCGCACAGCTCGCGCACGGTGATTCGTGCGAGCGGCTTGTCCGCCAGCAGTTCGATGAGTGCATCGCGCAACGCCCGCCGCGTGTACTGCGTGCGGCGGCTCTCGACCAGCTCCCTTGCCATGGCGTCTCCCTCGCCGCTAATCCGACAACTCGCAACCCGACTGTCGGTTGCCAAACCGACACTGTGTTGGTTTACTGGATAGTATAGCAGTTCCAAGCATGGTCCGGGAGGTGCGTGATGGCATACATCGAATTTGACAAGGTGGTCAAGGAATACCCCTCCGGCGGCAGCGTGATCCGCGCGCTCGACGAAGCCAGCTTCACGGCCGACGAAGGCCGCCTGACCGTGATCCTCGGCCAGTCCGGCGCCGGTAAGACCACCGCTCTGAACATCCTGGGCGGCATGGACACCGCCACCTCCGGCCGCGTGGTGGTGGGCGGCCGGGACATCACCGGCCTTAGGTCCAAGGAGCTAGTCGGCTACCGCCGCAACGACATCGGCTTCGTCTTCCAGTTCTACAACCTGGTGCCCAATCTGACCGCGCTTGAGAACGTGGAACTCGCCTCCCAGATCTGCCCCGACCACTTCGACCCGGCCGACACCCTCGGCAAGGTGGGACTTGCCGACCGGCTCGACAACTTCCCCGCGCAGCTGTCCGGCGGCGAGCAGCAGCGCGTCTCGATCGCCCGCGCCATCGCCAAGAAACCCAAACTGCTGCTGTGCGACGAACCGACCGGCGCCCTGGATTACGAGACCGGCAAGGAGGTCCTGCAGCTGCTGCAGGACATCTGCCGGGACGAGGGCATGACGGTGATGATCATCACCCACAACTCGGCGCTCGCCCCGATGGCGCACAAGGTGATCCGGTTCCGTTCCGGCAAGGTGACCGGCGAGGAGGTCAATCCCGATCCGACTCCGATCGCCGACATCGAATGGTAGGTGGTGGTCGCGATGGGTGTGAAACGTCTTGTGAAACACTCTCGCCATAGTGTGAAACATGCCGTGAAACGGAATGTGGTCGCGGCCGACCTCACCGATTTCACCGCATCCCCCCGTGGGCGGAGCCGCCGCCCGCACGGTGGCGCCATCGCCCTGGCCTACGGCAAGGACACGCTGCGCTCCTGGCTGCGCAGTTGGAAACGGTTCCTCTCCATCGCCGTGATCTGCCTGCTCGGCGTATCCGTGCTCACCGGCATCTACGCCGGTTGCCGCGACATGTTCATGGCCGCCGACCGGTTCTATGACGAGCAAGGACTGCACGACATCCAGGTCCTGTCCACCTACGGCCTGACCGACGACGACGTCATGGCGCTGCGCCGCATCGATGGCGTCGATGTGGTCCAGCCCGATCGCACCCAAAGCGCCACCACCGACGTCGGCGGCACCGACAAAAGCGTGACGATGACCGAAATCGGCGTCGCGGGACTCGACCAGCCCTACCTGCAGGAAGGCAGGATGCCCGCCAAGGCCGGCGAGGTTGCCGTCACCGAGAAATTCCTCATCGACTCCGGCCACAGCATCGGCGACACCATCACCATCACCCCCGCCGACACCGCGACCTCGTTCGGAGTCGATCTGTCCGATTCGGGGGATTCGGACGGAAATGCCACTCAAGCCGGGACTGAAACGAACGATTCGGGGGATTCGGACGAACAGCGGGAGACGGCTGCGGACGAAGCGAACGAATCGGGGGATTCGGACGCGAACGGGGAGCGCGCGGATGATGAAACCTCGCCGCAATTCCCCACCGAGCTGACCATCACCGCACAGGTGCTGGATCCCAAGGACCTGACCAACCCCACCGGCTATGTCACCTCCGCATTGCGCAGCCCCACCACCGCCGACTACGTGTTCTTCGCCCCCAGCAGCGGCGTCACCGGCAACGTCTACACCGCCATCAGCCTGACCGTCGAGGGCGCCGCCGAACAGGGCACCTTCAGCGATGACTACGACCGCATCGTCGACGAGGTCATCGACCGCATCGAACACACCGTGCAGGACGATAGGCAGCAAGCCCGCCGCCAAAGCATCGTCAACGAGGCCCAACGGCAACTCGATGACGCCAAAACCGACGCCTACGCCCAGCTCGACGACGCCCAGCGCCAGATCGACGACCAACGCGCCACCTTGGACGAGAACCGCCAGACCCTGGCCGACACCCGCAGCCAACTGGAATCCGCGCAAATCGAGATAGCAGCCGGCGAAACCCAGATCGCAACCGCGCGCTCGCAGATCGCCGCCGGTCGCCTGCAAATCACCCAAGGCCGCCAGCAGATCAACGAAGCCCGCACCCAGCTGAACGCCGGCAAACAGCAGCTTGCCGACGCCCGGGCGCAACTCGACGCCGCGCAACAGGAGCTTGACGCCGGGCGTATGCAGGCCGAAAGCGGCCTGGCACAGGTCGAACAGATGCTCACGCTGGCGCAGCAGGCGCAGACTCTCCTGGACGGCATCCCCGACCCCGGTCAGATCGATGAGGAGACCTGGAACCGGATTGTGGAGGCGTTGACCGCCGCGGGCATTCCTGTGGACCCGAACACGCATCCGGGCGACAGGCTGGCGGTCCTCAAACAGCAGTTGGCCGACGCCATAGCCCAGCTCGACAGCCAGCGGCAGCAGGCGCAGGATGCGCTGGACCAGATCGCCGCGGGGCAAACCGAGTTGGACGCGCAGAACGCCACGCTCACCCAGAAGGAGCAGGAAGCGGCCGCCGGTGAGGCCGAGCTCAACGCGCAGGCATCCACGCTGGAAGCCAACGCCACCGCGCTCGAACAGCAGGCCACGCAACTGGAGACGCAGGCCGCCACGCTGACCACGAACAAACAGCAGGTGGAGGATGGCCTCAAACAAGTCGAGGATGGCGAGGCGCAACTGGCCGATGGCGAGCAACAGCTCAACGACGCGCAGGCCGAACTCGACGAACAGCGCGCCGCGGCCGATGAGGAATTCGCCAAGCAGCAGCAGACCATCGACGACATCGCCGCCGCCCGCTGGTACGTGCAGAACCGCTCGTCGATCGGCGGCTACTCGTCGCTGGATTCCGACGTCTCCTCCATCGAGACGCTCGGCTATGCGTTCCCCGTGGTGTTCCTGCTGGTGGCCGTGCTGATGAGCCTGACCACCATGACCCGCATGGTGGAGGAGGAGCGCGGCCTGATCGGCACCTACACCGGGCTCGGCTACGGGAACCTGACCATCGCCTCCCGGTATCTGCTGTTCGCGGTGCTCGCCTGCCTGATCGGGGGCGCGCTGGGCCTGCTCGTCGGGTTCCTCGGCATCCCCTCGCTGCTGCTGGTGGTGTTGGCGAACATGTATGTGATCCCCGGCATCACGCTCGAATACGACTGGCTGTACGGCAGTCTGGGCATCGCGCTGTTCGTGGTGGCCGTGCTGGTGGCCACCGCCGTGGCCTGCGCGGGCGAGCTGCGGCAGACCCCCGCCCAGCTGATGCGTCCGAAGGCCCCGAAGGCCGGCGCCCGTGTGCTGCTGGAACGCATTCGGCCGCTGTGGAAGCGGCTGAGCTTCCTCAACAAGGTCACGGCGCGCAACATCTTCCGCTTCAAGAGCCGCCTGATCATGACCGTCGGCGGCGTGGCCGGTTGCACCGCGCTCATCGTCTGCGGTCTGGGCATCAACGATTCGGTCGACGCGCTCGGTCCGAAGCAGTATGAGGACCTGTACCGCTACGACCTGCTGGTGGTGGCGAACGACGCGGATGCGGATGCGATGGCCGATCTGGTGGCCGGTAACGCGGATGTGACCGATACGATGCGCGTGCGCCTGGAAAGCGGCGAGCTCGCCAACGATGATGGCAGCGCCACGATCCAGCTGATGGTGATCCCGGACGGCGGCGGCGAGGACCTGTCCGAGATGGTGGAGCTTGAAGATGCGGAACACGGGCGCGCGGCGTTGACGCTGGCCGACGACGGGGTCGTCGTCGCGCAGTCCGCGGCGAACGCGCTCGGCGTGAAGGCCGGCGATACGGTGTCGCTGACCGACGGGAACATGCGGCATGGCGAGGTGACGGTGACGGCCGTGAACCGAGGCGTGATCGGTTCCGACGTGTACATCGGCGAGGAGGCGTACCGGCAGGCGTTCGGCGACGACTCGCCGCTGACGTGGAACGCCATGTACGCGCTGTTCGACGGCGACGGGGACGCCCAGGTGGCCTACGCGGAGGAGCTGCAGGACGATCCCTCGATCCTGACCGCGATGAGTTGCGAGGATATGCGCCGCAGCTTCCGGTTCGACCTGATGGCCGCCGTTGTGGCGCTGATCATAGGTCTGGCGGGCAGCCTGGCGTTGGTGGTGCTGTTCACGTTGGCCAACACGAACGTGTCCGAGCGCGTGCGCGAGATGGCCACGCTGAAGGTCCTGGGCTTCACCGACCGTGAGGTGCATACCTACGTGAACAAGGAGATGATGATCCTCACCGGTGTGGGCATTCTGGTCGGGCTGCCGCTGGGGCGGTTCGTCTGCGGGCTGCTGACCGCTGCGCTGAGCATGCCGGGCATCTATTTCGAGGTTGAGGTGCGCTGGTGGAGCTACCTGATCGCCGCGGCGGCCACCTTGGTGTTCGCGCTGCTCGTGCAGCTGATCACTAACCCCGTTCTGGACCGCATCGATCCGGTCAGCTCGCTGAAGTCGGTGGAGTAGATGCGTTCCGGCGCTTGCGGACGCGACCGGTGACGTCGCCGAATACGGCGCCACCTGCTGCCGTGCGCGTAAGGGGGAACGTGGGGTACATGGGGCGCATCGCGGAACGTAACACGCGTTGTTTACATGTACCCGCTACACTGCCAGCCATGGCAGAGACACGGGAAGAGGTGCGACCGCGTTCGTCGGCGGCCGGCACGGCCGGGCTGGACTCGGTGGAGGCGTTGGATTCCGAGAACGAGATGGAGCGCGGCCTGTCCAACAGACACGTGCAGTTCATCGCGATCGGCGGCACGATCGGCACCGGACTGTTCCTGGGGTCCGGCAAGTCGATCAGCCTGACCGGCCCGAGCATCGTGTTCGTGTACATCCTGGTCGGCGTGGTCATGTTCCTGCTGATGCGCGCCATCGGCGAAATGATGTACCGCGATCCGAGCCAGCATACATTCATCAACTTCGTGGAACGCTACCTGGGGCGCGGCTGGGGCAAGTTCGCCGGGTGGTCGTACTGGGTGGCGCTCGTGCTGCTCGGCATGACTGAGATCACGGCCGTCTCCACGTATTTCGTGACCTTCTTCGAGACCTTCGGCATCGATGTGAGCGCGTGGAAATGGCTGATCGAGGCCTGTTTCCTGGTGGCGCTCGTGGGCATCAACCTGATTGCCGTCAAGGTGTTCGGCGAGGTGGAGTTCTGGTTCTCGATGATCAAGATCACGTTGATCGTGGCGATGATCGCCACTGCCGTGGTCATGATCGTCATCGGCTACCATTATCCGTCCGTGCAGATCCATGGTGCCGATGCGCCCACGCCGGCCGGTCATGCCGGGTTCGACAATATCCTGGACGGGTTCTCGATCGCCCCGAACGGCTGGCTCGCGTTCCTGATGAGCTTCCAGATGGTGTTCTTCGCCTACGAGATGATCGAATTCGTGGGAGTGACCGTCTCCGAGACCAAGAACCCGCGTCAGGTGCTGCCCAAGGCCATCAACCAGATCATCGTGCGTATCCTGATCTTCTACGTGGGCGCGCTGGTGGCGATTATGGCCATCGTGCCGTGGCGCAACTTCACCGCCAACGAGGACGGCTCGTTCGCCTCCCCGTTCATCATGGTGTTCCAGTACGCGGGTCTCAACTGGGCCTCGGCGCTTGTGTTCTTCGTGGTCATCACGGCCGCCAGCTCAGCATTGAATTCGCTGCTGTACTCCGCCGGCCGTCATCTGTATCAGATCGCCTCGGAGTCGCATTCGCCCACTCTGCAGAAGGTCGGTGTCGTCTCCTCGCACAAGGTGCCGGCGCGCGCGATCCTGGTCTCCGCGGCGCTGATCATGCTCTCGCCGGTCATCAACGCGTTCCCGCAGGTCTCCAGCGCGTTCGTGCTGTTCTCGTCCGCGTCCAGCGCCGTGTTCCTGTTCATCTACATCCTGACGATGGTGGCGCACCGCAAGTACCGCCAGTCCCCGGACTTCGCCGCCGACGGGTTCGTCATGCCCGCTTGGCGGGTCACGAACACCATCGCCATCGCGTTCTTCGTGTTCGTGTACGCCACCCTGTTCCTGGCCGACGACACGCGAGGCTCAGGCATAGCGGGCCTGGTCTGGCTCGTGCTGTTCGGCGGCTACTGTCTGCTGCACGAGCACTTCCAGAACCGCGACCTCAAGGGTGCCCTGGGCCGCTGACAGCCCGGATGACGCGTGAATGCATCTCGCGCCTGGCCTATGCGCGACGGCGCAGCCGGTGCACCTGCGGGGGGCTACTCGCCATGGGCCGATGCCCCGAAGGCCTCGTCGATCTGCTCCTGGGTGGGACGGGCGCCGTCCGGGCCGCATAGCGATAGGTAGGTGGCGAATTCGTTCATCCGGTCCACGAGCTGACGGGTGTGCTCCTCGCCCATCTGGGAGAACACCCAGCAGACGGTGGAGCAGAGCACCTCGAAGTTGCGTTGGTCCGCGGCCCGGCCTGCGTCGGTCATGTTGACCAGCGTGACGCGGCGATCGTTCGAATCGGTGGTGCGGGTGATGAACCCCTTCTTCTCCAGGGATGCGAGCACCGCGGAGATGCGGCCTGACGTGGTGTCGGCGGCGGCGGCCAACTGCGAGGGCGTGCGTGTGCCGTGCACGGCCAATTCGTGGAGGATCAGCGGCTCGCCCTTGGTGCTGTGTGTGAGCCGTTCCTGCATGGTGGCGCCACGGCCGCGCATGTGCTCGATCAGCTCGTCGAGCGCTTCCTGTTCGAATCCCATGGCGTGCCTCCCTGGTCCGCTTCTCCCCGGATATGCCTAATGGTACCGCGCCCACCCGCTAGCCGATGAGCTTGGTACGCTCCAATTGTTCCCCGAACCGGCGGTTCAGCCCGACCAACGGCTTGCGCAGCAGCAGGCCGAGCAACAGCAGCGGCGGCACGAACAGCAGCAGCTTGCCCAGCTCCACCCAGTAGTCGTTCCGATAGATGCCGGCGATTGCGGCGCGCATCGCGTTGATCGCATGCGTGATCGGCAGGAACGGGCTCAGCCGCTGCATGAACTCCGGCAGTACCTGCAACGGGTACGACCCGGCGGAACCGGACACCTGAAACACCAGCATCAGCATGCCGATCGCCTTGCCGATGTTCCCGAAGCTGACCACCATCGTGTAGATGAAGAACGCGAACACCAGGCCGCCCACCCAGCCCGAGAGCATGAATAGCAGCGGGTGCACGGCCTGCACATGCAACAACAGCAGACTGCCGGCGCAGCTGACCGTGCTCTGCAGCAGCGAGATCAAGGCGAACACCCCGAACCGCCCGAGGAACATCTGATACGGCCGCAACCGGCGGAACCGCCGCCGCTGTTCGTTGGCCAGGGTGGTTTTCACCGCCAACGCAATGAGAATCGATGCGGTCCACAACGGGATGAACGTGTAATACGGTGTCATGCCCGAACCGAAGTTCTCCATCGGGAACACGGCCTTGCGGTCCAGCGCAACGGGTGCGGCCAAAGCCTCCGACAGCGCGTCCGTATCCCCGTCGAGCACCGCGCGCACCGCCGCGATGTCGTTCGAATCCAACGCGTCGGACAGTTTGGTCTGGAAGCTGTTCAACTTCTCCCCGGCGTCACGCAGGCGCGTGGCGGCGTTGCCCAGCATCGTACGGACATCCGACACCGTGCCCTCGGCATCCGTCGCCATGCCGTCCAAGGCGTCGACAACGCCGTCGAGCCCCGACGCATCCCGGTCGAGCACGGCGGACGCATCCCGAACGGCGGCACCGAGTTGGTCGATCTGTGGCGCGACATCCGTCGAGAATCCGTCGGAGACGTCGGTGACGGCGGCCGTGGCCTGGTCGATGAGCGCGTGGATCTGTTCCCGTTGCGCGGTGGCGTCGCCGGCATCCTGCGTCACAGAATCCGCTGCGGCACCCAACGCCGTCGACAGGGCATCCAACTGGTCGGCGGTGCGCTGCAGCGCGTCCGCCGCAGCCGTCACGTTGGGGTCTTCGGCGGCGCCGGGCAGCCCCAGCAGCGTGTCATGCAACTGCCGGTACAGCGCCGCCTGATCGCCGACCGCGGTGGACTGCTGGCGCAGCGCGTCGGCGACGGCCGCGGCGTTGGCGTCCGCATCGTTGAACAGCGTGTCGATATCGGTGCCCACGGCCTCGAACCCGTCAACGCTGGCGTCGAACGCGTCGGTGACGGTGTCGACGGCGGTTTCCAGCGCGCCGGTCGTATCGGTAACGGCCTGTCGGGCGTCATCCAGCGGGCCGGAGGCGTCGTCGACGGCGGTGGCGGTCTGGTCGATCAGGTCGGCGGAACTGGACAGCAGCGACTGCGCTGTATCGGTCAGCGCGCGGTACGTGTCCAGGGAGTCGGCGGTATCGGTCAGACGCGTGGCGAAATCGGCGACGTTGTTCCGGAAGTTGTCGATGGCGCCGCGCGCTTCGGGCCGGTCGAGCTGCTTCGCGAGCGAGGCCGTGATCTCCAGCGCGGTGCTGGTCAGTGTCTGGGCGAACATCTCGTTGACCTGCGTGGCCACCTCGTCGGCGCCCGCACCCGTCAGATTCGGGGCGACCGCGTTCTTCTTCTCGTTGCTGTAGTACTCGATGACGGCGTGATGCGCGTCCTTGGTGAAGAAGGTCATCATCGTGGCGCTGAAATCCTTCGGAATCACCAGCGCGGCATAATATTCCCCGGATTTCGTGCCCTCGATGGCGTCCTGCCGCGTGGTGAACGTCCAATCCAGCTGCGTGTTGGCGCTCAGTTCGTTCACCACCTGCGCGCCGATGGTCACACGGACCGGGATGAGGTCCGACTGGTAGCCCTCGTCGTCGTTCGCCACCGCGAACTTGAGATTGCCCATATTGCCGAACGGGTCCCAGCTGGCGGCGATGTTGAACCAGGCGAACAGGCCGGGGATCGCCACCAGCCCGATCACGATGATGACGGAGACCGCATTGCTGGTGATCCGGCGGACGTCATCCGCGAAGAGATGCCAGATGTGCCTCATGCGTGGTGCCCCTTTCCATGCCTGGTATGACGGATGCGCCCGCGCCGGGCCATGCTCCGCAACCGTTGGCGGAACCGGTCGGGTGCGTACTCGGGCACGGGCTCGGCGTTCATGATGCCGGTGGCCGCCAGCCTGTCCGCGAACAACCGGTTGGCGGGCGCCACGCGCGGACGCACCATCAACCCGATGGCGAACGCCACCACGGCGAACATGAGCAGATGCAGCATGTTACGCGCCCAGGTGTTGCCGTAGAACCCGCCGATCGTCTCGCGCAGCGCGTCGATTGCGTAGGTGAACGGGAAGAACGGGTGCAGGGCGCGGAAGAACCCGGGCATCATCTCGATCGGATACATGCCTCCCGCGCCGGGGATTTGCACGATGATCATCACGATGATCAACGCTTTGCCCACATGCAGCAGCGTGGTGGCCAGCATATACGCCACCGCGCTGTACACCATCGACGTCATCACGCCCGTGGCCACGAACGCGGCCGGACTGACCGTCTGCACGCCGATGACCAGGTCGCCGACCGTCACCACCAGCCCCTGCGCGGCGGCCATAACCGCCAGCAGCAGCCATCGGCCCAGATACGCCTGGGTGACGGTCATGTCCCTGATGCCCTCGTCGTCCGTTTCGAGCCGTATCAACGCCACCAGCATGAACACGCCGGCCCACATCGCCAGATTCGTGAACAGCGGGGCCATGCCGGAACCGTACGAGTTGACCGGATACACGACCTTCTCGTTCAGCACGGTGGGGGAGCGCATGAAATCCGTGATTTCCCGCTCGTCAAGCGTGCCGTCGCCGCCGAATAGGGCGTCCAGCATATTGGCCGATGACAGCGATCCCAGATCCGTGCGCAACGTGCCCAGCCGGGTCTCAATGCCGGCCAACGCCTTGTCGGTGTCGGTGAGGGCGGATTGCGTCTGCCGCAACGCCTGTTCGATCTGGTCGACGATGAGCAGCGCCTGATCGTCCAACGTGCCTTGCGCCGTCAGCTGCCCGCCGAGCGTGCCGCTGGCCGCGGCCAGACCGCCCAGCCCGGTGTTCAGCTGCGGCCACGCCTGGGCGTTCAGGGTGGAGCGGGCCTGCGATGAGGCGGCCAACGCCTGCTGCGTAGCCGTCTGCAGGCTGTCCGCCAAGTCGCCGGTATCCGAGGCCGTGGCGGTGATGGTGTCGTTCAATGCGGTCAGCGTCTCGACGGTGCCGCTCAACGACTCATTCGCCTGCTGCAGCTGGTCGATGGTCTGGTCGATGTCCGCCGACGAGTCCGGCAGCGTGCCGGACAGGGCGCGCAGATCCTCCAACAGGCCGGTATTGCGGTCGATGACGTCCTGCAGCGTGGCCAGAGTGCCGCCGACCTGGCCGCCGGCCGTAACGATGGCGCCCGACGCCGAAGCCAGCGCGCCCGAGGCCTGGCCGTTGGCCTGCGAAAGCAGCGAGTTGCCGGTGTCGAAGGCGGTGGAGGCCGCGGCGACGCTTGCTCCGAGCGAGGTCTGCGTGGCGGACAGCAGGTCCGAAACACCGGTCAGCGCGGTGGCGGCGTCGGTGCCGAGACGGCCCACGTCGCCGAGCGCGGTCCGCGCCTCCTGCGTGACGGCACCGGCGTCGAGGTCGGTGACCTCGGCGATGCGGGAACGCACGGCCGCAACGGCATCCTGCGCGTCGGACAACGCCCGGTCCACGTCGGCATACGCTGCGTCGGCATCCCCCGAAACCTGGTCCCCGACCTGGTTGACGGCCTGCGCCGCCACCTGGCTGACGGTGGCGACGAATGTGGCGTTGACCTGACGATCGACCGCATTCGCGGCGGTGTCCGTGACCTTCGGCGCGATCGGACTGACCTTCTCGTTGACGAAATACTCCAAGGCCGGCCGCCGCGCACCCCCGTCGGCGATCAGCTCCGCCAGCCGGTCGCTGAAATCCGCGGGGATGACGATCGCCGCGTAGGAACGACCGGACCTCACATCCTTCATGGCCGAGTCCTCGTCGGCGAACACCCAGCCGAGTTCATGATTCCCCCGCAGCGAGGCGACGATCTGGTCGCCCAGATTCGTGCCGGCGATCGGCTCCTTGTCGGTCCCGGCATCCAGATTGGCCACCGACACCTGCACATTGGCGGTGTTCCCATACGGATCCCAGAACCCGATGATGTTCACCCATGCATAGAACGCGGGCAGCACGGCCAGACCGAACACAATCACCCACGCCGCCGGCACACGCAGCAGCCGTCGGACATCACGCGCGACGATCGACCACACATTGTGCACAGGACACCCTCCCATCATCGGCCGCAACGGGAACGCGGCATCTCCGGTAGCATAGGCTTCCGGCACAACGCGCCGCATCGCGATTCACCCCAAGAGGGGGTGGCTTGGGCATGTCCGTGTCCGCTGTCCGATATCAGCCGCGGGGACGAGCGCCATGGTGTCGCACATCTGCTAGCGTGGAGGCAATGGAACCCGCAACGCACGATGAGACACCAACCACCGCAGCCCTTGGGACCCCAACCCGCCGCCTGCCCGGCGACGTCAACGGCGATGGCCGCGTCGACATCGACGACCGCCGGTTGCCACTCATCGCCCGCATCTACGGCGTCCTCGTCCTGCTGAGCGGCATCGTCACCGTCCCCACACTCGTCCTCATCGCGGTTCGCGGCATCGTGGACGTCCTGAGCGGACACTCCGTCATCGACGTGCTGAACCTGACCTTCATCCTGACCTGTGTCCAGGTCGGCGTCATGCTCGTCTCCTCGTCCTGCATGGTCGTCTTCGGCGTCTTCCTGCTGTGCAACCGCCGCAAGAACGCGGCGCGATGGGCGTACGCCATCATCCCCCTGACCATCGCCGACGGCATGCTCTCCCTGGCGCTCGTCGGCGTCGGCTGGAACCTGATTTCGCCGGTGATCCAGCTGGCGATTCTCGTGACCCTGTCCATCGTGCTCGACCCGGGACTGCTGGAGGAACGCCGCCTGCAATACACCCTCAGGCGCATGGACGAGCGCAGCGAATACGAGGAGGCGGCCGCCAAGGGCATGCTCGGACGCGATCCGAGCGGCAAGGGCTACATCGAGCTGGAATTCTTCAACATCTTCTGGCTGTTCATGATCGGCTGCGTCTTCGGCCTGGTGGTCGAAACCATCTACCACCTGGCCGTGTATGGCGAGTGGCAGGACCGCGCCGGACTGCTGTGGGGGCCGTTCTCCCCGATCTACGGCTGCGGCGCGGTGGTCCTGACCGCATGTCTGAACCGGCTGTGGCGCTCGCATCCGATGCTGATCTTCTGCGCCAGCGCGGTGATCGGCGGCGCGTTCGAGTATTTCGTCAGCTGGTTCATGGAGGTGGCGTTCGGCATCACCGCCTGGGACTACACCGGCCAATGGCTCTCGATCGACGGGCGCACCTCCGGCAAGTACATGGTGTTCTGGGGGTTCCTCGGGGTGGTGTGGATCAAGCTGCTGCTACCGCGGATCCTGTGGCTGATCAACCGGATCCCGTGGAAGGTGCGGTATTCGCTGACCGCCGTGGTGTTCACGTTCATGCTCGTCAACGCCGTGATGACGTTGATGGCCTTCGACTGCTGGTACGGCCGGGTGTCCGGCAACGAGCCGGACTCCCCGGTGACGTGGTTCTTCGCCGAGCACTTCGACGACGCCTACATGGAACAGCGCTTCCAGACCATGTCGATCGATCCCTCGCGTTCGGGGCGTCTGTAGCGGGCGGGTTCCGGTCGTTGTGTGAGACCGGGCGCGGCGGGTGATGCCGGGCCTGCCGATGAATCCGATATATTTGCGGCCCGGAGGATTAGGCGCCTGGTCATGTTGGCGATGCCGCGGCGGTCGAACGTCGATGTCCGCACAGCGTACATGTCGGACTGCGGCCGGAGGACGATTGCTTATAATGAGCGGCAACGGTGCTCCACGGCCGGAACCGCCTGGACGCCCACCGGACGGATGAAGGAGGATCCCATGACCAACGCGATTGTGCTTATCGATGTGGAAAGTGGCAAGGCCAACGAGGCGGCGCGGGCCGTGGCTGAAATCCGTGGCGTGCGCGAGGTGTATTCGGTGGCTGGCGACATCGATTTGGTCGCCGTTATCAATGCGGACGACATCGACCAGCTGACCGAAATCATCCCCGGCGGCATCGCCAAGGTCGATGGCGTGACCCGCACCCGCACGCTGATGGCCTTCAAAACCTACAGCAGCAAGGATGAGGCCGCCGCCTACGACCTTGGTCTCGACTGACGAGGGGATTCAGACCCAGCGGTCGGACATGGCGAAGGAGTTGCGCATCAGGTTGCTGGACGTGTACAGCACACTGGCCAGCAGCTCGGTGGTGCGTCGCTGCAGGTGTTCCGCCATGGCCTCGTTCGCTGCGGTGAGCCGTGCCGCGGCCGCGTCCATCCCGGCCGCGGCGTCGAGCGCACCCATCGCCTCGTCGGTGTCGAACACATGCCGGTGCCCGAAGCTGCGCACCTGCTCCGCATACTGCTCGATGGCGTTCGAACATTCGATGTAATGCGGGTCCGCCATCGCGGCGATCATGCGGATTGACCAATAATACGAATCGGTGGACGGCTCGGCCGGCGTATCCCGCAGATAGGCGGGCGTATCCAGCACATTCGCGTAGAACGGCGCCACCGCGTTGAACGGTCCCGAACCGAACGACACCCACATCACCGCGCGGTGCGTGGCCGGCATGTCGCCGCGCAGCTCCATCGCCACCATATGCCCGGTGCGGTTGATGCCGATCGGACGGTAACGATGGCGCGACTCCGGCGTGCCCAACGTGCCGTACGGGTCATACGGCGTGCCCTCGAAATGCGAGCTCATCAGGAAGTCCACGTCCTCGATGCTCACCTTGCGCTCCGGTTCGCGGCACCACGGGATGTCGTCCGAGGTCGGCGCGTACCGGGCGTTCGGGGAATCCCAGTCCTCGCCCGGGTTCAGGTACCGCTGCATGTACCAGGCGCGCGGCGTGTTGTAGATGTGGTCCTTGGTGGTGGCGGTGCCGAAGGCCGCACGCGTGTCCAGATGGTGCGGGCCGCGGTTCATGGCCATATCAAGGTGATGGCGCTCGATGAACTCGATGAGATCCGCGCTGCACATGTGCTCGCGCCGCTGGCCGAACGCGTCGTCCAGATCGAACTCGTCAATGCCCAACTGGTTGGGGATCGTGGCGTAGCAGTCGTCCGGCACACGGCGGGCGATCCAATGATGGCCGCCGATCGTCTCCGCATACCAGATCTCGTCGGCGTCGCTGATCGCGATGCCGTTCGACTCGTACGTGCCGTACCGTTCCAGCAGACCGCCGAGCCGGATCACACCCTCGCGCGCGGTCGCCACATACGGCAGCACCAGCGTGATGATATCCTCCTCGCCGATGCCGCCCGGCCGCTCCGGCACGTAATCGGCATCGCCCGGCTGCCCCTGCGCCGGACGCAGCTCAACCAACGGATCGGCCGCAAGCACACGCTCGTTGACGGCAATCGTCTCGGTGGCGCTCATCGCCACGTTATGCACGTTGACGCCGGCCTCGGCCAGCACACCGCGGTTCGGCAGCACATTCGGCGCGATCGTGTACCGGCACGGATCGTCCGGCAGATCGATCTCGACATGGCTGAGCACCGAACGGTAACGACGCGGCTGGTCCTCGGGACGGACCACAACGAACCGTTTCGGATCGTAACGGCTCGACCCCGAGTCGTCATCGCGCGCGATAATCGTCGCCCCGTTGTAGCTGGCCGCTTTTCCAATCAATATCGTGGTACAAGACATAGGATGCCACTGTAGTCCCCGTGGCGCACAGCACGGGGGATATCGCCCCGACTAGTCGCCCAATTGCCTGAGCAGCGACGCCACATGCCCCTTGGCCCGCACGTTATACCGCGCCAGCACCACGTGCCCGTCCGGACCCACCACCACGGTCGAACGGATCGTTCCCACATGCACCTTGCCGTACAGCTTGCGCTCGCCATACGCGCCATACGCCCGATGTACCGCGCAATCCGGATCGGACAGCAGCGGGAAGGTCAGATGATCGCGCTCGCGGAACCGGGCGAGCGTGGAAGGCTCGTCCTTCGAGATGCCGACCACCTCATAGCCGGCGGCGGTCAGACGGTTGAGGTTGTCGCGGAAATCGCAGGCTTCGGTGGTGCAGCCGGGCGTCATCGCAGCGGGGTAGAAGTAGACGATGACGTTGCGGCCGCGCGTCAGCAGGTCCGTGAGCCGGAGCGTGGAACCGTCGTCGGCGGTGAGGGAGAAGTCCGGGGCCATCTGGCCGGGTTCGAGGCGGGCTGAATCGGTGTGCTCTGTCATGGCTCCCACTGTATACGGTTCGCCGCGGGGGCGGGGTTTATCCCCGAGCGGAACGGTGCAACGATGTATCGGCGAGGCCGGGCGATTTGCTAAAACGTTTAGCACGGCCTAAGATGCATCATGTCCACATGACACAGCGGAACGGCGACGACGCCTAGCAACCGCGCACCCGGCACCCCGACCCGAGATAACGGCATCCCCCGTCGGCGCCTGACGCGCAAGCCACCGGCTCGATGACGAGACGTCGATGGTGCGATGACGCATCGTCTCCACTGCGCCATCAACCCTACGCATATCAAAGGGGTGAATCAATGTCCGAGACAGACAAGAAGCCGGCCGGGAACAAGGGTCTGCAACGAAGCCTGAAACTGGTGTTCGTGTATACCGTTGCAACCGGTTCGATCTTCACCTATGTCAGCTATTGGGACTCCGTGTTCTTCGGCTACTGCGGATCCGGCACGTTCCTGGCATTCGCGCTGATGACCGTGGCGATCCTGCCGACCGCGCTGGTCTACAGCGAGATCTCGTCGATGTTCAAGACCGCCGGCGGTGAGCTGATCTACAACACCGTCGGATTCAACAAACACGTCGGATTCCTGGCCTCGTGGCTGATCATGGCCGCGTGGATCTCCGTGCCGCCCGCCGTGGTCATGGCCGTGGCCACGTTCATCAGCAAGCTGTTCGGCCTGAACCTGAGCTTCGGCACCACCATGATCATCGCCGTGGTGTTCCTCGTGCTCGTGTTCATCATGAGCATGCAGGACATCCAGTTCCTCGTCAAGGCGCAGGCCACCTGCCTGTTCGCCAACATCATCACCACGCTCATCACCGCCGTGCTGATCCTGACCTGCGGACACTGGAGCTTCTCGAACATCGTGGAATCGTTCGGATTCACGAACATCGACCCCTCGCTGGGCATCCCCGGCTGGATCATCGGCATGGCCCTGCTGATCACCCCGTACTTCGGCTTCGAAACCGTGCCCCAGATGGTTGAGGAGGGCGACTTCCCGACCTCCAACGCCAAGAAGGCCATCTGCGGCTCGGTCATCACCTGCGGCGCGATCTACGCGATCTTCTTCTTCTGCGTGGCCGGTCTGGCCCCCGCCGACGAACTGCTGGCGGGCGACGCGGCCAACGGCTTCATGACCATCACCGCCATGCAGGAGATCCTCGGCTGGCGCTTCTGGCCGGTGGTCTACGGCCTGGTCTCCATCCTGATGGGCATGACCGCCTCCATCCTGGGCTTCTGGATGTCCACCGTGCGCATGCTGTACTCGATGGGCAAGAAGAACTTCCTGCCGGAGGCCTTCACCAAGGTCAACAAGCACCAGCAGCCGATCCTGCCGAACATCTTCCTGCTGGTCATCAGCCTGGTGTTCATCCTGCTGCAGAACGCCGGCACGTTCATGAACGACTTCTTCAACCTGATGTCGTTCGGCTGCGCCTGCGCCTACGCCATCACGATGGTCTCGGCCGTACGCATGCGCCATAAGCATCCCGAGTGGTACAAGAACAACAAGAACGTGGTCAAGGGCGGCGACTTCTTCCGCATCCTGGCCATGGTCATCATGATCGCCATCGCGTTCTTCTGCACGCTCGGCCAAGGCGTCGGCTCGTGGATTTCGTTCGGCGTCTATCTGGGCGTCGGCGTGCTGATCTGGCTGTGGATGGTCTTCGTCCGCTGGAAGAAGACGTCGGTCGTCATCGAAACGCCGGACGGCGAACAGGAATTCTGATCCCAACCCAATCCGTAACCGCAAACCAACATCAACATACAAAGGAGTTATCACCATGGTTCAGGGCAAGCTCGAAGGCAAGGTCGCCATCATCACCGGCGCCGCAGCCGGACTCGGCGAGGGCATTGCAGAGACGTACGTCAAGTACGGCGCGAAGATCTGCATGGTCGACCTCGACCCGAACGTGGACAAGACCGCCGACCGCATCCGCGGCATGTATCCGGACGCCCAGATCATCACCGTGGTGGCCAACGTGGCCGACAAGCAGCAGATGATCGACGCGGCCGCCAAGACCAAGGAGGCCTTCGGTTCCCTCGACGTGGCCTGCTGCAACGCCGGCGTCTGCCGTCTGGCCCCGTTCGAGGAGATGAGCGACGAAACCCGCGACTTCCACATCGACGTCAACATCAAGGGCGTGTGGAACACCTGTCAGGCCGCCATCCCGTACATGCTGGAAGAGGGCAAGGGCGCGATCGTCATCGCCTCCTCGGTGACCGGCGACATCGTGGCCGACGCGGGCGAGGCCGCCTACGCCATGACCAAGGCCGCGCTGGTCGGCCTGACCCGCTGCCTGGCTGTCGAGTACGCGGACCGCCACATCCGCGTCAACTGCTCGCAGCTCGGCTACGCGCGCACCCCGATGGTGGAGAAGATGGCCGTCGAATCGAACCCGGAGGATCCGGAGTCGGCGATCAATGACATCGCGGTCGGCGTGCCGATGAAGCGCCTGGCCAAGCCCACCGAGGTCGGCGAGCTGTTCGCGTTCCTCGGCTCCGACGAGGCCAGCTACCTCACCGGTTCGCAGGTGGTCATCGACGGCGGCAGCACCCTGCCCGAAACGATGAGCATCGGCACCAACTGATTAGTCCGCATCGGTCCCTTTGACGCATGAGATCCGTTCCCATGCGTCAAAGGGACCTTTTGATGCCCCGCCCGATGGCGGATAATGGGTGTATGAACGATCGACCCCGCGCGCTGCACCTCAAGGCCTGCCGCTTCGGCGTGACCGTGCTCAAGGTGTTCTGGTGGACCACGTTGGTTGCCGTCATCGCCCTCGCCGCCGCGTTGGCCGCCGTCATCGCCGGTCCGTGGCCAATCGGACCCTGGCTCGGCTGCACGGCCGTCGTCGCGGCGGTCGAGACCATCGTGTTCTGGACGGGCATCGTCACTGTCTATCTCTCATCGGTGCAGCTCGGTCTCAAATGGCGGGTCATCGGCGCCCTCTGCGGGTGGATACCCATCGCCAACCTCATCGCACTCCGGCGGATCATCCGCATCGTCGAGCGCGGTTGGTCAGGGCGACGCACGGCAAGTTCCCACTCAACTTCACCTATCCGTTGGTCGCCTGGTTCGACGGACCCAACGACGGGCTGGTGGCGCGCGACTCGTTTCCGTGGGGAGAACGGTTCATCTGGTTGGAGCCGACCGGACGACGCGGCATTTCGCATGCGGACATGATCGATTTGAACCGTGAGAACATCGAAGGATTCGATGTGCGCGAGTTCTATGTGCAATTGGTGTCCGACCTCAGGACGCGAGGTTTGTGAGCCGGCGTCCTGCGATTATGCAAGTCATGCGGTTATGCGACCGTGGGGTGACAGTGTAGGGTTGCATATGCGACATACGGAGGAGGTGCGTCGGCGTATGGCAAGGTTGGGCGGGGCGTCGAATGCGGCGCCCCTGGGGAAGAAGGGGGAGCAGGACATGGGCGATGAGAGCTGGCTGTCTCGGCACGGCCTGTACCCCTGGTTTCTCGTCATCAGCGGCGTATGCCTGGTAGTGAATCTGGTCGATGGCATGGTGCTGATGAGCTACGGGCCGTCGGTCGGCATCGGCGTCCTGCTGGTGGTGTGCGTTGTGGCGGATCTGTGGATGGCGGTGCGACCCCGCATCGGCTGTTGGGCCGTGTTCCTGGTGCTGCTGGCGGGAACGCTTTCCCCGGTGCCGTTCCCCGCGTCGTATCTGTTGTCCTGCCTGGCGGCGGCGGGATTCCTTGGCTATCTGGGTACCGTGCTGGGCGTGGCTGCCTGCGTTCCAGGAGTGTTGTATGCCGTGCTGCTTGCCGTGCTGCACCATCAGGAATACCGGCTGGGGCAGGGGAGCCCATTGTCGTTCGCATTGCTCTGCGTCATAGCCGTGTTGGCCGGCATTTCACTCCGACTCACACGGCAGAGGGACGCAGAGTGCATCCGTCGTGCGGCGGCGGGCAGAAACGCGCAAACCGCGCGCCGACTGCACGATTACACCACCAATGACCTGTGTTCCATCATCATGATGACCGACAGACTCGAACACGGGGAAGTGGGCGTTGGCCAGGCCGGCGGGCAAATCTGTGATCTGGCCACATCCGCATTGGAACACACCCGTACGGTCATCCGAACGCTGGAATCATCGCTTCCCGACGACGGGGAGCCCAGTGAACCGCAGGATTTCACCCGTCAGCTCGGCGGCATCGCCTCGGAACAGCAACGAAGCCTGAGCCTTATGGGGTTTCAGGGGAGCATATTAGTGCCGACCCATCTGGCGTGGGAGCCGGATCCGGAACGCGGTGATATGATCTGCGGGCTGTTGCGGGAACTGGCCGGCAACATCGTCAAGTATGCCTCGCCGTCTGGCGGCTACACCATTTCGGTGATGCAGACGGGCGAGGCGATTATCGTGTCCACGCTCAACGCGCACTCGCAGAGCGGAGCGGTGGGGTTGTCAAGCGGTTTGCGGCGGTACCGGGAACTCGTGGATCGTAACGGCGGCACATGGAGCCAGTCGGATGACGGGATCACGTGGAGTCTACACGTCGAACTCCCGAGAGGCGCGATGGCGTCACAGGCCGAAGATATCGCATAGCCACTGGAACGCCGGCGAGCATTCCAGATACATCGGGGCCGCCGAATGTCCGTCGGCTCCCGGGGCGTCGGTTTCCGCGCAATAGGCCGACGGTGCGGAAACCAATGCGAACAGCACCGCCGTGGCGGCCGCGCAGAGCGCCTTCGTCTTCATGGGCTTCTTTATGACTTCTCCCTTCTTGGGATTGTATGGTGTGGGGCGGTACTGCAACGCGTCCGCGGGAACCGGCGGTGGGCCGCAGACTGCTGGGATACCGTCGTCTGCGAGTATATCCACCGCGCACGCCGCCAACCCCCTTGCGGATTCTAGAAAGAAGTGCAATACCTGCCTAGAGTTGGAGGTGTTGCACTTTTTCTAGAACCCGCAGGATTGTGTCATGCGCACGATGACATATCATGACCTTAAAGCCATCCTCCGAGGAGGAAACGGAAGTGGGAGCCGGACACCCTGTGCATCATGGGGGCCGGCTCCTGCGTTTGTGACGGGTGAAAGTACACGTCCGGTCTCGGGATTGGGCATATAGGCTCGGACGCTGAATGCGGTAGCTGGGACTGGCGGAGCTAATCACAACCTGTAGGAATGGCCAAGAGGAGCCGGATTATCGCCAGGGGCTAGTGCCATGCTTGGGAAAACGAAAGAACCCCGGCCGACGTGCGGCCGAGGTTCCTCGTTGCTCCGGTACCCCCCGTGGGATTCGAACCCACAACCCACGACGTTGAAACACCGCCATGTCACTAGTTACTGTCCCTTGTAACTGTTTGCTGCGACCCCTTGAAAACACTTGCGTCGTATGCAACTGTCTACTTGTTTTTGCTAGTGAATGTGTCCCGTTTATGTCCCCTTCGCGTCCTTGATGGCCGAAGTAGTCGGTGACGAAAACAGTGATGTGATACCAACGTATTAGAATCGGTGACGTAACTATAAACCGGAGGCCAGCGCCTCCATGACCTAACTATCATGTGCTCCCATTGGGCGTGCCGGTACAGTGTCGGCACGCCCTATTGTTTTCATCCCGAAAACAGTGAGGCGTCCCGGCTACCACCTCCCGACTGTCGTCGAGATTAAAGGGCGGTAGCGGGGACGCCCGCATGTATCGGCGGCCCAGACACCAGTGAATTAACCCAGGTAGGAATCCGCCTGGGGTTCAGGATACACCAGTTCACCCATTACCCGGTTTCACCCATTTGCCATGCCCGGGGAGAGAAGGGCCCTATGCCCCGGGGTGGGCCGGGCGCCGGTGGTGCGGAGGGGTGCCCGTGGTGGGGCGAAAGTGGTGCGCCTCAAATGTCACCAATGAAGGGTGTCAATCGGGGCGCACATAATGCCTCTCGCACCAAGGGCCGGAAAAGGTCCAAGTAGAGAGGCTGACGGTTCCGATGCTACATGCCGCGTGGCTTTGACGTGCCGAAGGACGCCGGGGACTGGGCGGCTAGCATGGGTCCGGACATGTGGAAAAACGTCCGGGGGTAAAACAGCACTTTGCCCGAGGTGGCATGAGCCGAACCGGGAGGGGTGTACTCCCTCCCGGTTCGGTTGACTAGTTGAAGCGCAGGTATTCGTACTTGAGCCCGTATGTCCGGATTGTCGCGAGTGGTTTCGGTAGGTTGGGCGTTTTCCTCGCCTCGCTTTCCCCGAGCGCTTTCCACCCGTTTTTGGTATGGACCACGACTATGGTCGTGTCGCGTCTGTTCATGCCTGCGCCTTGGTGGGGTCGTGTCCGCACGTGTGTTCGGCGATTGCCTTGAGGCTGTCGCCGATCTGGCACAGTGCCTTGAGCGCGAGCGTCTCGCCTTCGAGGTCGAGAACATGCGAGGCCTTGTAGTACTTGTATTCGCGGGTAAGCGTGCTGTCCACGTCGATTTCGATGATGTGTTCGTTCATTGTCGTTCTCCTTGCTATGTGGTTTATTCCGCGGGGGTTACGGTGAGTACGGCGAGGCGTTCGGGGTGCAGCACGCCGAAGCCGAACCTGAACGTGACGCGCATGCCTGTGGCGTCGCGCTCGAAGTACCGGTGTTCGGTAGACGACACCTTGAGCATGCCGTAAGAGGCCATGACCTCGGTCTTGCTGTTGACGAGGATCTTCCCCGTCGGCGCCTGTCGGTTCAGGATCACGGGGAGTCCGAACAGCATCGGGGTGGGCGAGTTGGCCACGGTGGGGTTGATGTACGGTTCGCCCGTGGTGGTGTGCATGTTCAGCAGCATGGCCCACGTGCCGTAGTTCATGATGAGCGCGGTTGGTACGCCGCCGTTGTCGGACACCGCGCCCAGCGCCGTGACGATGGGTTCCAGGCTGTCGGTGATGGTTCCGCCTTCGTGGATGCCGTCGGTGTTGAACAAGCCCGTCGGCTGGTCGTCGTTCTGGAGGAACACGGCGTCGGCCTTGTCCACGACCGATTGGTTCAGACTGTCCGTCAGCATGTCCTGCACGCCTTCGTTGGCCTTGGCCTCGTTGCTTACCGCTGTGAGCACGCTCACCTTGCGTGTGGTGACCAGTAGTTCGCTGATTCCGGGGTCGCCCTCGGTGATCTCGCTTCCCTCGGCCACGATGGCTGCCGCTACCGGCGTGGAAACGTAGGGGATATGCATCTTCACCGCGTCGCCTTCGATCGTCGGCCCCAATGTGGATTGGGTGAAGATGAGGGCTTCGCCGATGAAGTTCTGTGGTATGAATCCCTCGTCGTACACGCCGTCGAATGCGCTGGTTGCTACTGCCATGACTGTCATGGCTCCTTTCGTGTCATGGGCCATGATCGTCAAGCTGCATACGCGATGGCGGCCAGTGGCCCGCTTTTGTTTGCGTGCGCCTACTGGCCGCCTACTGCCATAACCTTTACGGTTGACTGGTTTACAGTCTACTCTTCGTCGTTTCCGAGTTCAATCAGTCGTTTTTCGGCCTTCATGCATCGTTCCTTCCAATATGCCTTGCTCTTGCGTTGGCGTCTGGCGTCCATGTTCGCGTTCGCCAGCCATTTGGCCAGCTGTTCGCGGGTGGCCGAGCCTATCAGCCGTCCACGGTCGTGGTCACCCTGTTCGTTCACTGCCGTTCCTTTCCCTGTCTGTTGATGATGGTCAGTTCGTTGATGAACCGTTCCGCGGTCCTGTATCTGGATGTCCAGCGGGGCGCGTCCCGCCGGTCTTCGTCGAGTTGCAGGACCAGGGCGCACAAGGGGCATATGACGCTTGATCGTGTGTCGTTCGGCAGTTCGGGTTTCTTCACCGTGCCGCCTCCGCGTATGGTTTTGGCGTCGTCCGGGATGAACGCGCCGCATATGGCCTTCCAGCCGTCCGGGCTGGTCTTCTCCTTGGGGATGAAGTGGAAGACCAACGGCCCTTCATCGCCGTCGTTGTGACGTGTTTCGGGGTGGACGCTAATATGGTGTTTCGGGTTCATTTCCGTGATCCTCTCCGGCCCGCCATTGCAGTGGCGGGCCTGTTCGTCGGTGGCCGGCATGTTGCCGCACGCCGGCCGGTTTCTGGTTGGTTCTGTCTTCACCGGGTTTGAGCCGCGTGTATGACACACGCGGTTGAAGGGGGTAGCGTTTCGTTAGGCCCTTCATGGGGTACTCGCATTGTGCGTACCCCTGCGAAGGGTCTCCGCATTATGGAGGCCCTCCATGATGGAGGCGACTGCCAATGTGGATGCAATCCGCATTGCCCAAGTGGGCGCCTCCGTATGGGGTATCGTTTCGTTAGCCCATAGGCATCACCCGCACCCGTTGATCCTTGTGCCAGGCCCACATGCGGCCCGAGTCCAGTTGCACGTAATCGTGGATCGAATCGTTGGCGACCGCCTCCGCATAGTCCACCTGCGTGGTGCAGCCCTCGCAGATCAGGTCGATGATCCACCCGTCCTCCATGTCGCTGACCCACTGGCCCTTCCCGTCGAAGCGTTTGTGGCAGCGTGAGCATTCCGGTTCGCAGCGCAATGCCCTCATGACGCGCTTGTACGCCGCCCGTTGGAGTCTCCTGCGTTCCTCACGGTTCATCGTTTCCTAACCTCTTTCCGTGTCCCGTTCGTATTTACGTATTCATATGTGCGACGTATAACCGGTTATATGGTTAGATATGTTGGAATCATTGGGTTTTCGAGGTATACAACCCGGTTATCCGTCGGTTATCGCCGTTGCCTGTGAGCGCCGGTGTCGTTGTGTTGTGTAACCTGTGTAACCGTGGTTGTATATTCCCGGAACCGTTGCGGCAGTAGGCGTGTAACCGTATAACCGGTTATATTGCGTTATGTGTGTATGTGCATGTCGGGGGAGAGCGCCCACAGCGTGCTTGACGTGCTGTCGGTGGACTCTCCGACCTGTTCCACCTTCCCTTCCTCGTACAACGCTTCGATGGCCGTATAGCAGTCGGGGCCGTACTTGCCGCACTTCTGGCGGATCTGATACCCCTTGATGCCCTCGCGGGACGGATCGTGCTTGTCGAGCGCGGACAGCACGCGGCGCTTGACAACCTCCATGCGTTTCTCGCTGGCCCTGTCCCTGGCCTCGTTGTCGGCCGCGTACCTGTCGGCGCGTTCCTCGGTGGCGATGCTCCGACGCTGCTCACGGCATTCGTCCCGCGTCATATCCGACTTGCGCACAAGCACGTCGGCCAGATTCCAGTCGTCCGTAGTGACGGTCAGCCCGTCGTGCTCCATGAGGCGCAATAGCGCGGCCACGCGGGCCACGAGTTCCAGCCTGTGCGAGTCCAGCGGGTCGCTTCTTCCCGAACAGCTCAGCACCTGCTGACGGTCGGCGTACACGGCCGCCTCGTGCGGATAGTCGAGCGCGGTGAGCGGATAGCCCGTCTCGCCGTGCTGGGGCATGGCCTCGCGTTGCCCGTGCTGTATGAGCGCTTCGAGCTGGGTGAAGCTGTTGCCTTCGGGCAGCGTGTCCGCGTCGAACGGGAACGGCGTTATCGGGCGCGCCGGCTTGTCGTCCAATGCGGGCATGTCGTGGTCGGTGCTGGGCAGGTAGAGGAACCGGCCCGCCAGTCCCGTCTGCGTCTCGTCGAACAGGGTGCCCGAGTTCGACGGCTGGACGCCGACCACGGCCGCCAGACGGTACGCGTAGGCCGGCAGCTTCAGCTGGTACTGCTTGCCCTTGGTGTCGTCCCCCAGAGGCTCGTTGCTGAACGATTCCAGCAATGAAGGCAGCAACGTGGACCCCTGGCGGCTCATGGCCGCGCGCATGCTCACGATCTCCGGCATGAACACCAGCAGACGGTCCGATACCACCTTGTCGGTGTACTCGCCCTTGATCTGCTTGCCGTCCGCGTCCACGGCGGGTATCTTCGACACGTATTTCGCGGGGATGCTCTCACCCGTCTTGGGTTTGACCTCCACCAGAGCGGACAGCATGGGCGCGGGGATCAGGTGGCGTGCGTGCGCCATCGCCTTGCCCTTGCCGCTGCCCGTGGGGCCGACCAGGGCCACGAGGATGTTCAATGTCATGGGCATGTCGTCCGCCGTGACCTGGGCCACCACGTTGGGAGGCGTCAACGCGCACGTGCGGGCCAGCAGCGCGCCTGCGAGCGCCCACGGGCTGATGCGCAGCGCCTTGGCGTAGGTCCATGTGTACCTGAGCCATGCGCGTCGGCTGAAGAAGTCCTGGTAGTCGTCAATCCGTTCCACGATTCCCTACCTCGTTCCATGACAGCGGTTCGTATGTGTGTCCGCCAGCGGTGCGCGGGATGCCGTCGCCGTCGTATGATCCCGCCGGTTCCCGAGTCTCCCCGAGCATCGCCCTGTCCTGTATCCGCAGACGGTCTTTGAGATACCAGTGGAATGCGAGGCATCCGACGGCGGCGATGCATCGCCGGTACCGCCCGTACGCGGTTCCTCCATCGGCATGGTCAGCAGCGCGGCAGCCGCCATCAGCAGGGCCGGTATCGGCATATGTTCCGCGAACCCCGTCGCCAGCAGCATGAACGTGAACGTGATCGCCGCGCGTACCGTCAACGTATCGGGGATGAGCCGGGAACACATACCCCTCATGCGGTTCATGGAACGGCCCGAGTGGCGGCAGCGTTTCGCCGCCGTTGCCGCGTATCCACGCTTCGACGGCCTCCATGTCCCCACGCTCCGGGAACATGCCGGCCCGCAGCAGCGTGCGCCCGTCCGCCGGCGATATGCCGAGGATGAAGCAAACCGAGTCGAATGACAACACGTCATCATTCACCCGCCTCACACGTATGCGCGCCCATCCAGCGCAGCACGTCGCGCTTGCCGTACACGGTCACGCCGCCCACGGTGGTCTGATAGTCCGGGCCGTCATGCCTGTCCATGAGACGCCGCCACATGTTGGGGTCGGTGTCCGTGACCGAGGCGAGCACGCCCAACGTGAACCGCTTCGGCAGCGTGCGCGCCTGCTCCAACTGCCTACGGGTGAACATGGTCACGCCTTCACCACCTCTCCGTTAGTTTCCGTGTTCTCGGTGTCGTCTTCCTGGTATTCCTTGACGTGTTTTTCATCCCATGCGTGCACGTCTTCGGGCCTCCAGCGGACGCGGTTCGCTATCTTGATGAACGGCGGCAGCAGTTCGGGGTGGTAGCAGCGACGACGGTAGATTGTGGATTCGCTCACGCCGTAGTGTTTAGCGAGTTCCGCCACATCCAGGAGTCTGCCCGAATCGCCGTTAGCTGGGGCCGTGGTTTTCGTAGTATTCATTGTGCATCCTTTACGTATTTGCTAGTGCATAGAAGTGGTTGCAACTGCTTCACGTAAGAGAATATCACCACATCTATGTAATTGCAAGTACATGGAGTCGGCTGCATGTACATGTATACTCTTTGCTATGAGATACCCCGAATTGCCGGAGCCTTGGGAAGAGGTTCAAGACCACCTGCCCATTGATGACCAGAATGCACTTGAGGCCGTGGTAGGGTGCAAGCTCACCTACGACGACATGACCGACGACGACGTAAGCCGTGACGGCGAAGGAACCTACCCGCGCTCACGACGCTCCTACTACGTCATGGGACATCGCTGGATCAGGATCAGGAACACGGAAACCGGCGATGAATACGTGATACGGCTACAGTCGAAAATGCCGGATTCCAAGGAACTGTACGTGAGCGCCGTAATAGCTCCGTTCCAGAACGGCAGCGAGATAACCGGCTCCACCATGCGCCGGCTGCCTGTCGCCGCCATAGCCGCCGTGTACTCGGCGCGCGAGATCCAGGGAACAATAAACATCAACCGTACATTTGCGATGGGCGAGCAAATCAAGACGTTTGACCCATTGAAACCTTTGGAGCCGGGAAGACTGGCAGACGACATGTTCCTTGCTAAAGTCGGACTACAATACGACGCCCTGAGCGAGGCGAATCCAGACGAGAACACAGCAAAGGTCATGAGCGAACTCGATGAAACCCCGCTGTCAAGTGTTCAAGCTTGGTTGGCGGCTGCGCGTAAACGTGGATTCCTTGCCCCTGTGCCGCGCGGCGGTCGGGGTCGGCACTGATGGCACGCCCACGACTGCCCATAGGCCAGCACGGCGAAATCTGCTACCAACAGAACCCCAGCGGCACATGGACGGCAATATGCCGAATGAGGTACATGGACGGCACTTTCCATAAAGTCAAGGCCACCGACAAATCACGCATAAAAGCCCAGATAAAACTCAAGGAGAAATGCGAAAGACTGGGACGCCAGCAAACCGGTGCGATCACCGCCGACATGACCCTTTCACGACTGGCCGACCTGTACATGCGAGACAAGGCCAGCAGCCGTACCCAAGGCACCATAGACACCTACAACAGCGCCATAAAGCACATACGGCAACGGCTCGGACAGCTCACCATAGGCGAGGCCACGCCGATGGCATTGCAGACATTCCTGAACACGGTCATGGAATCCAGCGGATACGGGGCCGCCAGCTCATGCCGTTCGGTCCTATCGGGCATGATGGGCGTCGCCGTGAGAAACGGCGCGTTGTCCCACAATCCGGTAAGCGAAGTCGAACGGCTCCGACGCCCGGACAAATCGAAGCCGGGATCGGACGCCATACCGCTGAACGAACTGCGGGAGTTCCTACAGGCGGTCGAAAGCAACAAGCGTTTCAAGGAAAACGACGAAACAGACCCGATACGGTTCATGATCCTTACCGGATTGCGTGACGGCGAATGCTTCGCCCTGTGTTGGGACATGGTGAACCTCAAAACCGGTGAGATAACGGTGAGCCGTACCGTGAAACGAGAAAAGGGCGTCGGATTGTATCTTCAGAACAATCCCAAAAGCGAGCACAGCAACCGAACCATACGCATACCGGAGTCCGCTGCCGTGATGCTCAAGCGCAGATACCGCGCGATGCCCCACGGCAACGACGATCTTGTGTTTCCCGCCCCGTTCGGCGCGATACGTGAGGTGAGTCTATTCGGCAGGCACCTGCGCCGCGAACGCGCCACGCTGGGGCTGGACGGGCTGAGAATCACGGGCCATTCGCTGCGCAAGACGTGCGCCAGCATCCTGCACATGCAGGGGCTATCCGACCTTGACGTGGCCGACTATCTGGGACAGTCGAACGTCGACGTAACGCAGCAGATATACATAGCCCGCAACCAGAAGAGCGCCGAGGCCGCAAGGATGCTGGATGACTGGGCTGCGACGGTATGACGGCACTTTGCTAGTGAATGTGTCCCGTTTGTGTCCCTTTCGCGTCCTATAAACAATTCGGCGGGACTCCAAACCGTTGGAATCCCGCCGTTCCGGTACCCCCCGTGGGATTCGAACCCACAACCCACGACTTAAAAGGACGCTGCTCTAACCGTTGAGCTAGAGGGGCAACAAACTCACATTATACAACGCGACGCGCCGAAGAGGCAAACGCAGTGCATGCCGCCGCCACGCCGCACCATACTGCGACCGTCAAGCCGGCGAATCCATCCGCGGCAAGCAAGCGGCAAGCAATACGGGGCCGCCACAGGTAATGGACTCCGCGGATTCAAGGGCTGCGGCACCCTCGGCGCGCAATCCTCTGCGCTTAGTTGAACCCGACCACCAGATTCGCCACACGGTAGCCCACGCGGATCATCCACCGTCCGACCGGGCCGCGCAGGTTGAGCGCGCGGGAGATCAGCTTGCGCCGCACATCGTGGTAGATGCCGGGCGAGGTCCGGCGGATATTCTCCCACAGCTCATCCTTGACCTTGTAGTTCTCCGGCTTACGCGAAAGGATGAGGAACACACTGGTCACCGAGCTCTCGATGGCCAGGAAGTGAATCATGTACCGGTACAGTCCGTCCGGCACGGTGCCGCGTTCCGGCGTGGCCGCCAGCATGCAGCGGTTGACCAGCTGCAGCTGGTTGACACGGCGGATCATCACGTCGGTCTGTACGCTCTGCCCCTCGCGGCCGATGAAATAGTGGTAGAACGGCACGTCGAGGTACATCAGCGTCTTGACCCACGGGAACGGGTGGTACGAGTAGATGAAGTCCACGTAGAACGTGTGCTCCGGCAGCTGCATGCCTGAGGCGCGCACGACCTCGGTGCGGAAGGTCAGCGTGTGCATGATCATGTACTGCGCCACACCGAATCGGCCGAGATCATCCCAGGTGAGTACGCGGTTCGGCTTCATCACATGCTTGAAATCGACCACATGCTTGACGCGCTTACCGACCTTGTCGTACACGTAGTCGGTGACGAGCAGATCGATCGGCGCGTCGCCGGCCACCTGCGTGCGCAGCGTCTCCATCACCCGTTCGAGCGCCTCCGCGCCGATCCAATCGTCGGAATCCACCACCTTGACGTACACGCCGCTTGCCTCGGCCACACCGGTGTTCACCGCGCCGCCGTGCCCCTTGTTCTCCTGGTGGATGGCGCGCACGATGCCGGGGTATCGCCGTTCGTATGCGTCGGCGATCTGCGGGGTGTTGTCGTGGGAGCCGTCGTCCACGATCAGCACTTCGATGTCATCGTTGCGCTGCGCTGCGACCAACGATTCGATGCACCGGCTGAGGTAGGTCTCCATATTGTACGCAGGCACCACGAAGGTGATGGTTTTGGCAGTGTTCTGCTCCATAATGCTAGGTGTTCCTCGATTGCTGGCCGTAAGGGGCCGGTCGGTTTGCTCTATCTGGTTCCAACGTAGCACTTCGCGCATCGACATGCGCGGCGGCCGCGGTGAATCATCCCCTGAAATTATGCAGGGGAGACCCGGAATACACCCCTGACGTCGTCCAAGGTCAGTTCCGGGTCGGCTCCGGATCGGGGGCGTCGTCCTCGTCGTGGGGATCCGGCGCGGCATCCGCGTCCTCTACCGGTTCGACGGTGATGACGGCGGGCGATGGCAACGCGGCGGTCTGCGCGGCGTTGCGTTTGGCTTTGGCTCCCTCGAATCGCAACGTGGGTTTGGCCTCCAGCCGTGACAGGCCATGCCATGCCAGATTGACGATGTGCGCGGCCAGCTGCTCCTTGCTGATCTTGCGCTGGTCCGCCCAGTACTGTCCGGTGAACACGGTCATACCGACGAGCATCTGCGCATAGTACGGCACGCCCTTGGTCGGCAGTTTGCGCTGCTTGAACGAGACGACCAGCAGCTCCTCGACCTTCATGCTGACCTCGCCCAACAGCGAGCTGAACGAGCCGGCGGGGTCGGTGGACGGTGAATCGCGCACAAGCACCTGGAAGCCCGCGGCATTCTCCTCGATGTAGGTGAGCAACGCCAGCGCCGTGCGTTCCACGATCTGCCGCGGATGGTCGGAAGGGGTGGCCAGCGCGGACGACAGCGCCTCGGTCAGCGCCCGCATCTCGCGATCGACCACCACGGCATACAGCCCCTCCTTGCCACCGAAATGCTCGTAGACAATCGGCTTGGATACCTTGGCGCTCGCCGCGATCTCCTCCACGCTGACCGCCTCGAACCCCTTGGACGCAAAGAGCGAACGTCCGATGCGGATAAGCTGTTCGCGCCGCTGCAGCGACGTCATACGAGAGGAATTGGCCATGTGCACCAGTGTAGGCGGATGCGTGCCTAGCCCCTGTCCGTTGCGGTTTTTAGGCTTGGTGACATGGAACCGAATGTGATCATCGGCATTGTAGCCGCCATTGTTGTTATCGCCGTCATCGCGATTGTCTGGTATCTGCACTCCCGCCGTTCCGCGGATCGCAAACCGCAGCAGGAACAATCGCCGACCGCCGTCGTCGGTGGCGACCAGCCGGCTTCCGCTCGGGAACTGGTTCGCCCGGAGTCGGCGGAACCTGAGGCCTCCGGGCAGTCCGCGACCCCGGCCCCCGCCGGCGCCGCACCGGAACCGGCCACAACATCTACCGCCGCGACACCAACCCCCGCCAAACCCGCGTTGGATAAGCCGGAGGGCGCGCGTTCCCGCATCGAACGGCTGCGCGCCAAGCTCGCCAAGTCGTCGAACCCCTTCGGCAAGGCGCTGTTCAATATCCTGGCCAAGGACAACCTCTCCGAAGCCGATTGGGAGGACGTGGAGGATACGTTGCTGCTTGCCGACGTCGGCGCCGAAGCCTCCGCGCAGCTGGTGGACGAACTGCGCACCGATTCGCGCATCACCGGCACCGCCGACCCCGCGCAGGTGCGTGAGGCGTTGCGTTCCAAGCTGCTCGACCTGGTCGGCCCGGATATGGATCGTCGGCTCAATGCGAACAAGGAGGGTGCGAACACGCCGTCCGTCATCATCATGGTCGGCGTGAACGGCACCGGCAAGACCACGACTGCGGGCAAGCTGGCCCGGCTGTTCGTGGCCGATGGCAAGCGGGTGATGATGGGCGCAGCCGACACGTTCCGTGCCGCGGCCGCCGATCAGTTGGAGACGTGGGGTGCCAAGGTCGGGGTGTCGGTGGTCCGTTCCGACAAGGACGGCGCCGACCCCGCGTCGGTGGCGTTCGAGGCCGCCGCGCGCGCGAAGGACGAGCACACCGACGTGCTCATCATCGACACCGCTGGTCGTTTGCAGAACAAGGCGAACCTGATGGACGAGCTGGGCAAGATCCGTCGCGTGACCGAGAAGAACCTGCCGGTTGACGAGGTGCTGCTCGTGCTCGACGCCACCACCGGACAGAACGGCATGGCCCAGGCCAAGGTGTTCGCCGAGGCGATCGGCATCACCGGCGTGGTGCTCTCCAAGCTGGACGGCTCAGCCAAGGGCGGCATCGTAATCTCCGTGCAGAAGGAGCTGGGCGTGCCGGTCAAGCTGGTCGGCCTGGGCGAGGGCCCCGACGATCTGGCCCCGTTCGATCCGGAAGGGTTCGTGGACGGCATCCTGGCCTGACGGTCGCCCGCGCCCCCGTCGGGAGTCCGCATCGCGGACGGTGCCCGAACGGGGGTCTCCGGCGTCGTCACATACACGCAACAATCGCCTCCAAACGGCGGCAACTGGCGAAAAACTCCGGTGCTCTGCCCCCTTCGGGTGCCGTCCGCGGTCCCTGGAACGTAATCATCCAGAAACACAACGTAACGTGTTGAACATCGGACGGACGTTTGATACCGAACGTCGGTGCTCCGACGGACGGCCGATGCGGTCGGCCCGTCCGTCCGGGCGACGAACTGATATGACATTGCAATAAGAGAGGGAGGTAGAACATGGACACCGGAGCTGCCGCATGGCTGTTGACTTCCGCGGCCCTCGTTTTCCTCATGACGCCGGGTGTGGCGTTGTTCTATGGCGGCATGGTGCGAGCCAAGGCCGTGCTGAATATGTTGATGCTGTCCGCCGCGGCGCTGGCGGTCACCATGGTGGTCTGGGTGCTGTGGGGCTGGTCGATCTCCTACGCGGGCAATGACGTGGCCGGCATCTTCGGCGACCCGGTCACCGGCTTCCTGCTGCGCGATTCGATGACCGCGCAGGATGGCGTGTTCACCGCGGTCGATACGTCCGGCGCGTACCCGGGCAGCATCGACGTGGCGTTCCAGGCCGCGTTCGCCATGATCACCGTGGCGCTGATCTCCGGCGCGCTGGCCGAGCGCATCAAGTACAGCACGTGGATGATCTTCGTGGCGCTGTGGATCACGCTGTGCTACTGCCCGCTGGCCCATATGGTGTGGAACGGCGGTCTGCTGTCCCCGGACGGCGCGATCTCCCAGGCGATCGGCGCCTCCGCCCACGATTTCGCCGGCGGCACGGTCGTGCATATCAACGCCGCAACCGCCGCGCTGATCGTGGTACTCATCATCGGTCGCCGTAAGGGATTCGGCACGCAGCCGATGCGTCCACACAACGTGCCGATGGTCATGCTGGGCGCGTTCCTGCTGTGGTTCGGCTGGTTCGGTTTCAACGCGGGTTCGGCGTTCGCAGCCAACGGCACCGCCGGATACGCTTGGGTGAGCACCGCCGCAGCCGCGGCCGCGGCCATGCTGGCCTGGGGCTTCACCGAGAAGATCCGCTCCGGCCATTACACCGCCATGGGCGCGGCTTCGGGCATTGTGGCCGGCCTGGTGGCCATCACCCCGGCCGCCGACGTGGTCTCCCCGCTGTGGGCCATGGTCATCGGCGCGGTCGCCGGCATCGTCTGCTGCTTTGCCTGCGGCCTGAAGTTCAAGCTCGGCTATGACGATTCGCTTGACGTGGTCGGCGTGCACGGCGTCGGCGGTCTGATCGGCACTCTGCTGATCGGCCTGTTCGGCGAGGGCACCGGCCTGCTGGCCGGCGGCGACTGGCGTCAGCTGGTGGTCCAGCTGCTGGTGGCGCTGGTGGCCATCGGATTCTCCGCGGTGGTGACGGCGATCATCGCGTTCGCGCTGGAGAAGACGATCGGCTGGCGCGTGACCGAATCCCAGGAGATCGGCGGCATCGACCTGGCGGACCAGGGCGAGCGCGCCTACGACTTCGCTGGCACGGCCAGCTCCGTTCTCAAGGAGGTGAAGTGAGATGAAGCTCATCACGGCCATCATCCAGCCCCATAAACTCGACGAGGTCAAGACCGCGTTGTCCGCGGCCGGTGTGCACGGCATGACGGTGTCGGAGGCGAACGGCTACGGCCGCCAGCGCGGCCATACCGAGATCTATCGCGGTGCCGAATACACGGTGGACCTGATGCCGAAGATCCGTTTGGAGATCCTTGCGGACGACGCCGACGTGCAGGTGCTGGTCGACGCGATTGTCAAGGCCGCCGCCACCGGCACGATCGGCGACGGCAAGGTGTGGGTCGCGCCGCTTGATTCGGTGACGCGCGTGCGCACCGGCGAGACCGGTTCGGCCGCTATCTGACGGCCGGCTTCGTCCGGATGATTATGGTGGATCCCCGCACGCCGATGGTGTGCGGGGATTCCTTGTTGATGCGGCGCGGTTCGGGGGAGCCGCTGTGGTTGTTGCTGATATGGTGCGGGCGGTCGGGGCGTGGTTCGGCGTCGGTGTTGCGCCCGCAAGGTGAGGAGTCCGATATGAGTGCCGTGGATGGGCTGAAGGCGCGGTTCCTGGAGCTGAGCGCCCCGGATGCGGACGGCGTATACCGTGATGGCGCGGGCAAGCGTCGTGCACGCACCGCGCTGGCGATGGACCGGTTGCGAGCGTTGTGGGACGAGGCATGCGCGGCGACATCGTTCGTGGTGCCGGACCGCGGCGTGGGATTGGCCGCCACCGGTTCCCTGTCCCGTGGACAGATCGGTCCGTGTTCGGACCTGGACCTGGTGCTCATCCACGATGGGCATGTGCTGGATGAGCATCAGATCACCGAGCTGGCGAATCTGCTGTGGTATCCGCTGTGGGACAGTGGTCTGGATCTCGACCATGCCGTGCGTTCGCGCGCGCAGTGCGAGGCGGTGACGGACCATGATCTGCCGGCGGCCACCGGATGGCTGGAGGTGCGGCCGGTCGCGGGCGATGCGGAACTGATCGAGGACACGGCGTCGTCGATTCTCGAACGATGGCGCCGTGCCGCGCGCCGTCGTCTGCCCGAACTGCTGGACTCGGCGCAGGCGCGTCTGTTGGAATCCGGAAGACTGCCGTATCTCAACCAGCCGAACGTCAAGGAGGCGCACGGCGGTCTGCGCGACACGGTGCTCGTGTCCGCGCTGGCGGCCTCGTGGCTGGCCGATCGCCCCCATGGCCGGTACGACGACGCCGTCGAACGGCTGCTGGACGTCCGCGACTGCATCCACCTGGCGGCGGGACGCGATACGAACCTGCTGCTGACCGCATACCAGCCCGCGGTCGCCGCGATGCTGGGCCTGGCGGACCCCACGCTGCCGGAGGGGGAGCGCGCCGCCGCCTCCATCGACGACCTGATGACGATGATCGCCCGACTGGGGCGCACGGTGTCGTTCGCCTATCTGGACACCGCCTCGCGCGCCCGGCGCTCGCTGGTGCACGACCGGCCGCGATTCGCGTTCTTCCAGATCTTCCAGCCGCGTGCGGCGGGGCGGCGTGAGGCGCCGACGTTCGACGTCATCGCCCCCGGGGTGGCACGGCATGAGGGGGAGATCGTGCTCGCGCCCGATGCCGATCCGTCGTCCGATCCGGCGCTGCCGTTGCGCGTGGCGGTGGCCTCGGGCGAATCCGGGTTGCCGATCAATCCGGTGACGTTGTCCAATCTCACGCGCTGTCCGATGAGCGACCATGACTGGAACGCCGGGGAGCGTGCGTTGCTGATCCGATTGCTGTCCCGCGGGGCGAACCTGCCGGAGGTGTGGGAGCGTTTGGATTACGTCGGCATCCCCGGGCGGTGGATGCCCGAATGGTTGGGCATCCGCAACCGTCCGAGCGTCTCGGCCGCGCATCGGTACACCATCGACCAGCATATGATCCAGGTCGTTTCGCGATTGGGTCGCGGCGATGGGCGGTCCGACGGCCATGGCGGTTCCCGCGGCGTTGACGCGAGTGTCAGGGGCGCGGCCCCGATCGGTGCGGTCCCGTCGGATGCATCGATGCCGGGACTGTCGGAGCATTACGATGACGAGCGGTATGCCGCGCTGCTGCTGGCGGGACTGCTGCATGACATCGGCAAACGCCCCGGCGTGCGCGACCATGCGGCAGAAGGCGCACGGCACGCGCCGGTGATCCTGCGCCGCATGGGGTTCGGCGAGCACGTAATCGGGATGGCCGCACTGCTGGTGCGCGAGCACCTGACCCTATCTGAATTCGCCACGGGTCGAGATCTGAACGACCCGGCCGTCGGCGCCGAACTGGCGGAACGGGTGGGGCGTGACCCGGTGATGCTGGACATGCTGTTCGACCTGACCCGCGCCGATGGATCGTCGCTGGGCGCCACATCCGACGAGCAGATCACCAAACGGTACGGGTGGTCGTCGTGGCGGGAATCCCCCGCGCGCATGATGCTCGCCGCCGCCCGCCGTTCCCTGGCGTGACCGGGTCAGCGCATCCAGCGGTCGGTGCGGATGCGTAGGCCGTTGAAGATGGCGCGTGCGCCGATGAACAGCAGATTGATCACCGTCCAGAGCACGGCCATTCGGACCGCATCATTGGTGAGAAACACGCCGTCGGCCAGATGGAGCCCCCACAACGCCGGCAGATAGACCACCGCCGTGGCCGCGCAACCGGCCGCCAGATAGCGGTAGTCGCCCGCGCCGATCAGGATGCCGTCCACGGCCCACATCCATCCGCCCAACGGCAGGAATATCCCCAATACCATCATGCCGACTGTGATGAGTCGTTGCACGTCGGGTGTCGGGGAGAACAGCGGCGCGGCAACGAATCCGACCGCGATCAGGACCACGCCGATCGCCACGCCGCCGATCAGCCCGGAGCGGCCCGCCGCACGCGTCATCAGGCGCGCACGGTCACGGTGCCCGGCACCCAGTTCGGCGGCCACCAACGCCTGCCCCGCAATGCCGATCGCATCCAATATGTTGATGACGAAGTTCCAGCATGAGTTCACCGATTGATAGGCCGCCAGCACCTGCGTGCCCATCGACGTGGCCGCCATGACGGTGGCCACCATGCAGGCGCGCAGCGCCAGCGAGCGGATGAACAGCACGGAACCGTCGCTGGCGCTGCCGAGGATGCCGTGCAGCCGTGGCCGCCAGTCCGCGCCGTCCGCTCGCGCCCACAGCAGCGCTGGCACGACAAGGAACAGCCCCATGAACCATTGGGCGATCAGTGTGGCCACGCCGGAACCCGTCACGCCCCAGTCGAATCCGAACACGAACAGCACGTCGAGCACAGTGTTGACCACCGCGCCGCACACCGCCGCAGCCAGGGTGATGCGCACCTTCTGCAGGCCTCGGAAGATGCCGTTCGCCGCATACACCAGCATCATGCCGGGCATCCCGAACACCACGGCCTGCAGATAGGCCGTGGCGTTGGTCAGTACGTCGCCGCGCGCGCCCATGGCCCAGCACAGCGGTTCGGCGGCCAGGAAGATGACCAATGACGCCACGGAGCCGATGATAAGGGCCAGCCACAGCCCGTCGATCCCGGCTTCGAGCCCTTCGCGGCGGCGCCCGGCGCCGATGAGGTGGCCGACCTGGCTGGTGGTGCTGTAGGCCAGGAACACGCATAATCCCACCACGGTGAGCAGGATGGTGGAGCCGATCGAGAGTCCCGCCAGCGCCGTGTCCCCGATGTGGCCGACGATGGCCGTGTCGATGAGCACGAACGCGGGTTCGGCGATGAGCTGTCCGAAGGTGGGGACGGCGAGGGCGAGGATCTGGCGGTTGATGGCGTGGGCGTCGGTGGGGTTCGTTTGTGGCATGGGGCGATTGTACCGGAATGGGAATGCTGGGGATAGAGGAGGGGGCGTTCGGTTGCATGTGTTGGATATCCCCGCGAAACGCACATGGAACGGTGTGCGAATACGGAGGCGGATGTGGGTGCTGCGGATGGGATTCCGTCTGTCTTTACCACGATTGGTTCGGATATGCAAATCTCAGTCTCACATCCATTCGGTTATCCCCATGTTATGCACATGGTTATCCCCATATTGTGGATAACCCACCCCGCTATCCACAGACTTATCCCCAAAATGTGGATAACTCACGTTTTTCTATCCACATTGCAGAGTCCGAGCGTGTCGCCCGGTTGGACTGCGGGTGAACAAACGGTGGCGACCATGTGCGGAGTGCGGATACGCACCGCCCCTTTTCAGAGGGGCAGCTGGCTGATGGACGTCGATGGGGACATGGGCGATCGGTAGATATCTACTGGCTTTCGAGCCTGCATCTATACTCGAACGTATGGTTGATGGAAACAGTTGGGATGAGTCCCGTTCGGGCGGGAACGGCCGTGGTTCGCGCGGCGCGGACGGCTACGCCGGTGACGCGTCGTATACGTCCGGCGCCTCCGGTGCGTCGTCGCGTGACGTGATCTTCGACCGTGTGCCCCCGCACGATGATGACGCCGAGATGGCCGTGCTGGGCGGCATGCTGATGAGCAAGGACGCCATCGGCGAAGTCTCGCAGATGATCGACGTCACCGATTTCTATCAGCCGAAGCATCAGACCATCTATGAGGCCATCATCACGTTGTTCTCAGGCTCGCAGCCGGTGGACGTGGTGCTGGTGGCCAACGAGCTGCTCAAAGCCGGCGACCTGGAGAAGGTCGGCGGCGCGGACTACCTGCACAGTCTGGTGGCCTCGGTGCCGACCGCCGCGAACGCCACGTTCTACGCCGAGATCGTGCACCAGCGCGCGATCCTGCGCAACGTGATTGCCACCGGCACCAAGATCGCCCAGCTCGGGTATTCGGCGGAGGGCTCCCAGGCCGAGGACGTGGTGAATCTGGCCCAATCCGAGGTCTACGAGATGAGCGTGGGTCGTGTGCGGCAGGATTACGCGCCGCTCGGCGATGCCGTCAAGGACACGCTGGAGATGCTGGACAATCTCCAGCAGGGCAATGTGGAACGCGGTGTGCCCACGGGCTTCCGCGACATCGACGACGTGACGCAGGGCCTGCAGCCCGGCCAGATGATCGTGGTCGCCGGCCGCCCGGCCATGGGCAAGTCCACGCTCGGCATCGACTTCGCCCGTGCCGCCTCGCTGCACCACGGCCTGACCTCCATCGTGTTCAGCCTGGAGATGAGCAAGACGGAACTGGCGCAGCGCATCATCTCCGCCGAAACGGACATCCCGCTGGTCGCGCTGCGCCGCGCCGACGACATCACGCCGGAACGGTGGAACACGTTGAACAAGTTCTGGAACCGCATGCAGAACGCGCCGTTGTTCATCGACGACAGCCCGAATATGAGCCTGATGGAGATCCGCGCCAAATGCCGACGGCTCAAGCAGACCAACGACCTGAAACTCGTGGTCATCGACTACCTGCAGCTGATGACCTCGGGCAAGCGCGTGGAAAGCCGCCAGCAGGAGGTCTCCGAATTCTCCCGTGCGCTGAAGCTGCTCGCCAAGGAGCTTGAGGTGCCGGTTGTGGCGCTTTCCCAGCTCAACCGCGGACCCGAGATGCGCAACGACAAGAAGCCGCAGCTGTCCGACCTGCGCGAATCCGGCTCGATCGAGCAGGACGCCGACGTGGTGTTCCTCGTGCACCGCCCCGACTTCTACGACAAGGAGGACCGTCCGGGCGAAGCCGACATCATCATGGCCAAGCACCGTAACGGTCCGACTGATACCTTCCATCTGGCATTCCTCGGTGCGACCTCGAAATTCAAGGACATGCCGCAGGATTACAACAATCAGGGGGTGTGATGATGGCATCGCGGAATACGACAGTTCAGGAGCCGGCGGACGCGCGGCGGTCGTCCGCCGTGCAGCAGCCGGCCGCCGAGAGCCAGACAACCGTCACGGAGCCGTCGCCTGTGGACGCGAAGACTCGCCGCCCTTGGCACGCCTTCGCCACCCCGCTGATCGGCAAGGCCGTGCGCAAGGCGGCGCGGCTCGCGCACTCCGGTGGCAGCGCGTTCCCCGGCAAGATCGCCGAAACCATCGACCCCGGTTTCCTGGCGCGCACGCTCGGCCAACTGCCGCTTGGCGTGGTGCTGGTCTCCGGCACCAACGGCAAAACCACCACCACGCGCATGGTGGCCAGCGTGTTGGAGAACCTCGGGCTGAAGGTGTTCACCAATCCGACCGGCTCGAACTTCACCCGCGGCGTGGTCTCGGCCCTGCTGGACCGGGTCACGCTCGGCGGCCGGCTGGACGCCGACATCGCCGTGCTCGAACTCGACGAGGCCTACGCCGTGCACTTCGTGCGCCAGGTCAAGCCGCGCTACTGCCTGCTGCTCAACGTCATGCGCGACCAGCTCGACCGCTTCGGCGAGATCGACAATACCGCCCGTCTGCTCAGCAGCGTGGCCGAAGCCACCACCGGCACCGTGGTGCTCAACCGCGAGGACCCGCGCATCGCCGCGCTCGCCGACGTGGCGCCCGCCACGGCCTCGGTCCGCTACTTCGGACTGGATGCCTCGTTGCGCTCGTTCTTCCCCTCCGACGACGACATGGCCACCACGGTGAGCCTGCCGGGACTCGGAACCGCCGCCGAGCACATGGAGTCCGGCCAGGCATCCGCCGCCGCATCCGACGGCTCGGACGCCGCTGACAAGGCCGGCCAATCCTGCCCTGACGGGGATTCCGACGCCGGTGGACGTACTCCCGAAGCGCTTCCCGCCGATGTCACGCTGATGGCTGTCGGCGACCATCAGGCCACGTTCCGCATCGACGGTGCCGACCTGACCACGCCGGTCCGACTCGAAGGCGTCTACAACCTGTACAACGCCGCGGCCGCACTCGCCGTGGTGCGTGCCGTGCTGACGGATATCCGCCGCGGCACGATCGGAACGCCCGGGGAGGAGTCTACGGGCGCGCCGGATACTGACGCATCCGCCGCACGCATGGCATTGGTCGCACAGTCGGATACCGACGCCTTGCTGGCGGCACTATCCACGGTCACCCCCGCGTTCGGCCGCGGGGAATCGATCGATGTGAACGGTTCCACTGTGGAACTGCTGCTGGTCAAGAACCCGATGGGTTTCCGCCTGTCGCTGGCATCGTTCCCGCCCGAAGGACATGACACGATGATCTGCATCAACGACGAATACGCCGATGGCCGTGATATGAGTTGGCTGTGGGACGTGGACTTCACCAGCCTGCGCGGCACCGGCGTGGCGATGGTCTCCGGCGTGCGCGCGTGGGATATGGCGCTGCGCCTCGAATACGACCAGGTGCCGGTCGCTGAGGTTGATACGGAACTGGATAAGGCCGTCGAACGGTTCGTGACCGCCGATCCGGGCACGCCGAAGCATATCTACTGCACATACACCGCCATGCTCGCCGTGCGTGCACGGCTTGGCCGCATGACCGAAGTCGCCGATGCCGGCGTGGGACGTTAAGGAGCGACGATGAGCGAAACCAACGAGACCAATGGGGTTGCCGGCGTCATCGACGTCGTCTCCCTGTATCCCAAGGATATGAACATCTATGGCGACTCCGGCAACGTACTCACCGTCGCCAGGCGGCTCGCGCTGTACGGGTATGCGCCGCGCATCCACGAGATCAACCAGGGCGACCCGTGGCCGGAGCACGTGGACATGATCCTCGGCGGCGGCGGACAGGACACCGGGCAGAAGAAGATCATCGACGACCTGTTCGCCCGCGCCGACGACCTGCGCCGCTTCGCCGCGGATGGCGTGCCGATGCTGATGATCTGCGGCCTGTACCAGCTGTTCGGCCATTACTTCGAGACAATCGACGGCACCCGGCTCGACGGCATCGGCATCATCGGCGCCCACACCATCGGGCGCGACGTGCGCATGATCGGCAACCTCGTCGAACATTCCGCGCACTTCGGCGACATCATCGGCTACGAGAACCATTCCGGGCAGACCTTCCTCGATCCGGGCGTCGAACCGCTGGGCCGTGTGGACCATGACGGCACCGGCAACAACGGCGAGGACCGCACCGAGGGCGCTCGCGTCAACAACGTCATCGGCACCTACATGCACGGTTCGTTGCTGCCCAAGAACCCGGCCATTGCGGATTTCCTCATCCGCGCGGCCGCGGAACGGCGTTACGGCGCATTCGAACCGCGACAGAGCAAGGACCGGGTCGCCGAACTCGCGCGCATCGACGGAATCGCCGCCAAAGCCAGGGCCGTGGCCGCCGGCAGGCCGCGGTAAGCGTTCCGTCGGAAAGCGCTGTTTTCCCATCCCCTGCACGGGTATGCGGAAAAGTGTTGCATAACACACTTTTTCCGATAAGGGATGGCTTGACGCCACTGTGCCGTTTTTTCGATATCGTCCCTCGAATGTTGAACCGGCATGAAGTGCGAGGTGCGGTAGAGTGGAACCACATCCGTTCAAAGGAGGACACGATGGCTGATTTCGATTTCGGTGAAGGCCTGCGCAAGGTGTTTCTGGCGGGCGTCGGCGCCCTGGCCACCACGGTGGAGAAGGGTCAGGAAATCGTTGACGATCTGGTCAAGAAGGGCGAGCTGACCGTTGAGCAGGGCAAGGCCCTGAACACCGAGCTCAAGCGCAAGGCTGAAGAGGTCAAGGAAGAGCACGAGGCCAAGGCCGATCAGGCCGAGTAAGGCTCTTCCACCTATGACCGTCCGGTGTCGCGCAAGCGCATCGGACGGTTGCTGATGCCGCAATGAGCAACGAATCCCCATCCCCCAAGACCGGTCGGCAGCCATCGGGCGCAACAAACCGGCCTGACGCTTCAACGTCGAATAAGCCGATATCGAATATCCCCACGTCGGATACCGTCGCACCGGATGTCTCTGCGTCGGGCGCCCCCACATCGGCGTCTCCATACACGCATGGCCGCCAGTACGCTCCCGGCACCCCCGACGCGGAAGTGGCCGAACTCATCGGCCTATTCGGATCCCGCCGCAACGACGCATTCGCCGCGCGGTACCATCTGACACGGCGCAACAAACTCAAACGACTCTGGCAGATCGCCCGCATCGCCAACCAATTCGACGTCATCCACGGCCTGACCCCGGTCAAGATGCGGCTCATGCTGGAGGCGCTCGGCCCCACCTTCGTCAAGGTCGGACAGATTCTCTCGATGCGCTCCGAGATCCTGCCGCAGGCATTCTGCGACGAACTGGCGAAACTACGCGCCGACGCCGACCCGATGCCGTACCAGACAGTCTTGGAGACGCTGTCCTCGGAATACGGACGCCCCATCGGCGAGATCTTCGAGCACATCGACCCCACCCCGCTGGGCTCCGCATCGCTGGCCCAGGTGCATCGGGCCACACTGCTCACCGGCGAGGACGTGGCCGTCAAGGTGCAACGCCCCGGTGTGCGTGAGACCATGGCCCAGGACGTCTCCATCATGCGTTCGATCGCCCGTCTGGCCACCCGGGTCATGCCCAGCGCGCAGGTGGTGGACCTGGGCGGTGTGGTCGAGGAGCTCTGGGATACCTTCGAATCCGAGACGGATTTCCTCGTGGAGGCCCGCAACCTGGCCGAGTTCAAACGCTTCTGCCAGCCCTACGTCTACATGGACTGCCCGAAACCCTACATGGATCTGTGCACCGAGCATGTGGTGGTGATGGACTATGTGGAGGGCATCTCCGTCTCGCACCCCGAACAGCTGATCGCCGCCGGATACGACTTGAAGGAGATCGGCACCAAGCTCGTCGACAACTACGCCACCCAGGTGCTCGACGACGGCTTCTTCCACGCCGATCCGCACCCCGGCAACATCATCATCGCCGGCGGGCAGATCGTCCTGATCGACCTGGGCATGACCGGCCGGCTCAACGCCAAAACCCGTTCGGTGCTCAAGCAGATGATCTTCGCCGTGGCCAAGCAGGACTCGCCGGCGCTCGCCGACGGCCTGCTGCGATTCGCCGGCACCGAGTCCGATGCGGCCGACTATCCGGCGCTGCTGGCCGATCTGGACACCATTGTGGCCGAATACGGCACCGTGGACCTGAAGGACCTGGACCTGGCCTCGTTCGTGACCGCGCTGACCCAGCTGGCGCAGCGGCACGGCATCGAGGTACCGAGCACGGTGACCACGGTGGCCCGCGCGCTGGTCACGTTGGAGGGGCTGCTGGACGAGTTCATCCCCGACGTGAACATGATCGAGATCATCTCGGAGCACATCGCCACGTCGAAGCCCCTGGACCGCGCAGCCGCGGATGAGGTCAAGTCGTTGGGCGTCGAGGCGCATGCGGCGCTGCACGGCCTGCTCGGCGCGCTCTGTGAGACCAAGGTGGCGGCGCGCATGCTCACGCGCGGCCAGCTGCGGGTGAACATGGAGCTGGCCGGCGCCGAGGAGCCGATGCGCATGCTCTCCGAGATGGTCAACCGACTGACGATGGCGCTGATCGTGGTCGGTCTGTATGTGGGTTCGTCGATCGTGTATTTCGCCGGTGTGCCGCCGATCGTGTTCGGCATCCCCGTGGTCGGGTTCATGGGCTACGTGGTGGCGTTCGTGCTGTCCGTGTGGATCGTCTTCGACATCTACTTCAAGGGCCGTCGTTCCAAGAGGCGCTGAGGCGCGTGTGAGTGGGAGCTACGATTCGGGCTCGTGCGTCAACCGCACCGCTCCGTAAACGTGGTACTGCCCCCGCATGCCCCGATGATCCGCGCTACCATGGCGGCATGAAGCTGATTAAGGCATGGACTGGCGGCTTGGATAGGGCATACGAGCTGTTCGGCAAATTCCAAGCGGACGAGCATGGGTTCGTCAACGATGCGTATGGCCTGAGTCGCGACGAATTCGCCCAATACATGCGCAAGGTCGAGGATATGCACGCCGGCCGCAATCTCCCGGAGGGGTATGTGCCCGCCACCAAGTACATCCTGGTGAACGACAGCGGGGACTATGTGGGCATCTTCAACCTGCGGCACCGTCTCAACGATCGTCTGCGCGAAGGCGCGGGGCATATCGGCTACGGTATCGCGCCCGAGTATCGTGGGCGCGGCTACGCCACCGCCGGACTGCGCATGATTCTCGTGACGGCCTTGGCCGAGTACGGCATCAAGGAGGCGTACCTGTCCGTGAACAAGGACAATCCCGCGTCGCTTGCCGTGCAACGGCATCTCGGCGCACGCATCGACCATGACAACGACACCGAATACTTCACCCGCATCCGGATCACGGAGCCTGGTGCCATGCCGGAACCCTGCCGCGACCCCGGCAAAGACGGGGCGTGCGGCTAGTCTCGGTAGCAGTGGACCATCCGACCCGAGGAAGGAGCATCATGGCGGAACGTGGGATGTTCGGTAAGGTGCTGTTGGCCGGCGCGGCTGCGGCGGGTGCCGCGGCGTGGGCGATCGCCCCGCGCAGTTTCTCCGACAAGCGCGACAACTACGTGCCGTCGATTCCGGACGTCTGGTACGCGCATCGCGGCCTGCACGACGCCGGTTCCGGCCTGACCGCGCAGTATGCGGCTGAAAGCGGGGAGTACGTGGCCTTGGCGCGCCGGATGGCGATGAAGGCCGGCTACGGTACGCCCGAATGCGTCGGCCCGATCGCCCCGGAGAACTCCCTGGCCGCGTTCGCCGCCGCCTGTGAGGCCGGGTACGGCATCGAGCTCGACATCCAGTTGACGATGGACGGCCAGGTGGTGGTGGCCCACGATGAGACGCTGATGCGTGTGGCGGGCGATCCGCGCCGCATCTGCGACCTGACCTATGACGAGCTGACCCGGATCCCGCTGTATCCCACGCCGTCGCGCCCCGGCTGCGAGCTGGCCGAGCCGGTGCCGAACGCGGTGGAGGCCCCCGGCCTGGTGGTGACCCCGGCCAAGCCGCCGCTGGGGTATTACCAGCATGTGCCGCTGTTCTCGGACGTGCTCAAGGTGGTGGCGGGCCGCGTGCCGCTGATTGCGGAATACAAGATCGATGGCAGTGATTGGATGCCGCGTTGCGAGGAGCTGATGGAGAAGGGCGACGCACTGTTGCAGGCGTATGCGGGTCCGTATGTGGTGGAGTCGTTCCATCCGATGGCGATGCGTTGGTACAGGGAGCATCGTCCGGAGGTGTGCCGCGGCCAGTTGATCGAGCCGCTGCCGTTGGGGCAGACTGACGTGACCTATTGGGCCGCGGGTCGGCTGCTGTTCAACTGGCTGTCCCGTCCGGATTTCGTGGCGTGCGATTGGCGCAGCGGCGGTTCCCCGCAGGTACGCCTGAACCGTGCGTTGGGCGCGGTGCCGGTCTCCTGGACCGTGCGCAGCCGCGACGAGGTGGCCGAATGCGATGCTTGGTTCGACCACCACATCTTCGAGTCGTTCGTCCCCGACGAGCACTGAGACACGCCCGGCCTGTGCGGACTCTGACACTTTTGTGACTCTGACACTTTTGTGACTCTGACACTTTCAGAGACTGGCGTTATTCCGCCGTTTTCTGGAATGTATCACAGTCACGATGTGTCAGAGTCCGCGCAGGCCGGGCGTGTCGGGGTGGGGAGTGGGGTCGGGCGGCCTCGTTTGCGGTTGCGTTTGTGGGTTTCCTGGTTACGCGGGGCGCAATTTTATGAAAGTACGGTACTGTAAAGTATAATACTAAGTATTGTACTTGCAGAAAGGCTGCATCATGGTGGGGTTCATCGGACGCGAGACCGAGTTGCGGATGCTGCAGCGCCGTTATGATAGCGGGAAGTTCGAGTGCGTCGTTGTGTACGGGCGTCGCCGGATCGGCAAAACGGCTCTGATCAATCGATTCGTTCAAGACAAGCCCGCCATCTTCTATACCGCCACCGAGAACGGCGCTGAACGCAACCTTAAAGGGCTCAGCGCCAGCATCGCGCGGTACCGCAACGGGCTGAACAGCGTGGGCTCGCCCGTGTATGAGGACTACAGGGATGCGTTCGAGGATGTGTTCCGCATGGCCGAACGCGATCGTCTCATCCTGGTCATTGACGAATACCCGTATCTGGCCAAGGCGGAGCCGATGGTGTCCTCACTGCTCCAGCAGTTGATCGACCAACATCATGGAACAGGCAAGCTCATGCTCATCCTCTCCGGGTCGAGTATGAGTTTCATGGAGCGTCAGGTGCTGGGGTATCAGAGCCCGTTGTACGGGCGTCGGACCGCGCAGATCAAGGTGATGCCGTTCGACTATCGCGAAAGCCGTGGTTTCGTGCCCGATATGGGCAAGGAGGACGCCGCCGTGGTGTATGGGATAACGGGCGGCATCCCCCAATATCTCATCCAGTTCGATGACGGCGTGAGCCTGGAGGAAAACCTGCGTTGGAACGTGTTGGACCCTTCGGCCTATCTCTTTGAAGAGCCCGGCAAGCTGCTGCAGGAGGAGCTGCGGAAGCCGGCTGAGTACAACAACATCATCCAGACCATCGCGTCAGGGGCGAGCAGCGGCGTCAAGATAGCCAACGGCTCCCATATCGAACAAACCGTGCTCTCCCATTATCTGCGCAACCTGTCGGATCTGCACATCATCGTCAAGGAGACACCTTATCCCGAGGGGAGCCGTCGCGGCATCTGGCGGATCGAGGACCTGCTCTTTCGTTTCTGGTATCGGTATATCCCCGACAATATGTCACTGATCGAGTCGGGACATGCCGATATCGCCGTCCAGCTCATCATGAAGGATCTGCCGAACTACATGGGCGGCGTGTTCGAGGACATATGCCGCCAGTGGCTATGGGCCAATACTGCAACCGACCGGGTGCCGTTCCTGCTCACCCATATGGGCCGATGGTGGGGAGGCGATCCGCGAACCAAGCGGCAGGAGGAGATCGACATCGTCGCGGACGGCAAGCCGTCCGGCCGCCGTCTGTATTGCGAATGCAAATGGCGCGGCAAATCGACCGATATCCCCGAGCTTGAGCAGTTGCGGTACCGCAGTGCGCTGGTGGATATGGAGCGCAAGGACTACATGTTGTTCTCCAAAGCCGGGTTCACCGACCGACTTCGGGCGCGTGCGGCGGAGGACGGGAACGTGCGATTGGTGTCGTTCGCGGATATGTGAGCCGGGCCGAATGCGATGCCTGGTTCGACCACCATATCTTCGGGTCCTGTTTCCGGACTCTGATACTTCGTGACTCTGCGATGTCTCGCAAGAATGGCGGAATTTCGCGGCTCGGGGACCATGCATCACAGCCGCGATGTCGCAGAGTCACAAATGGCCCGGGTGCATCGGGCGTGGTGTAGCAAAAATCCCGGCCACCAGGTATTCGGTAGCCGGGATTTTCCGTAACAAGCGGACAGGCTCAGTCGATGACGCCATAAAGGCGGTCGCCGGCATCGCCCAGACCGGGGACGATGTAGGCCTTCTCGTTGAGGGCCTCGTCCACCGCGCACACCACCACCTTGAAGTCGATGGACGGGTCGATGTTCTTCTCGACGAATTCGATGCCCTCCGGCGCGGCCAGGATGCACACGGCGGTCACATCCTTGGCGCCGCGCTCGGCCAGGTAGTGCGTGGCGGCGACCAGCGTGCCGCCGGTGGCGAGCATCGGGTCGATCAGGAAGCACTGGCGGCCGGTCAGATCGTCCGGCAGTCGGTTCGCGTAGGTGATCTGCTGCGTGGGATGCTCCTCGTCACGCTTCATGCCGAGGAACCCGACCTCGGCGGTCGGCAGCATGCGGGTCATGCCGTCGAGCATGCCAAGGCCGGCGCGCAGCACTGGCACGATGATCGGACGCGGGTGGTCGGACAGCTTCTTGCCGACCATCGGGCAGATCGGTGTCTCGATCGGGCAATCCACAACATCGATGTTGCGGGTGGCCTCGTAGGTCTCGAGCATGACCAGCTCGGAGACGAGTTCGCGGAACGTGGCGGACGAGGTGTTCTTGTCACGCAGGACGGTGAGCTTGTGCTCCACCAGCGGGTGGTCCAAAACATGAATTTCCATACTTACTAGGGTAAGCCCTCGCCGCGTGTTCGGCCATCCCGTGCGAGCCGCGTGCCGCCTGCGGAACACCCGTATGAGGCGTATGGCGGATGCCCGGCTCGATGACCGAATCGGACAAGGTTCCGATTCTTCCGGGTGGCGTCCGTTCTGTAGGCCGGCGGGCACTCGCCCGACAAGCGGAGACGATCTGCGGAATCCGGAGTTTCGTGCATAGAATGGCGGTATGAGCGGCACCATCCCCACCATGGAACAGATCGACGAACTCCACCGCAAGATCGCCCCCTCCCAGGCGGCCTACGACCTGATCCACACGCACTGCGTCATCGTCGCCGACATCGCCCGCCGACTGGCCCGCCGTCGCAACGCCCTGTTCATGCGCCGCTGCACCCTGCCTGCCGATGCGCCGGAACGGACCGGGCACTACCCGGGGCTGCCGGAGCGCGCTTCGGCAGCCCCGCATGTGGTTATGTCCGAATCCCCAGATTCTTGCGTTGTAGGCCGAGATGTGAGCGCTCATACGTCAGAATCCCCCGATTCGGACAATATCGGAGTCGCGGTCGCGGCTCCCACGGACGGGGTGACCGGCGGCACCGTACCGCCGCGCCTCATCGACGAACGCCTGGTGGTGATCGGCGGCCTGCTGCACGACATCGGCACCTACCGCGTATTGAAGAAGAAGCATAACGGCAGCAACGGCGAACCGTTGGAGTTCAGCAAGAAACGCTACATCCTGCACGGTCTGCTCGGTTACGAGTACCTGCTTGAGGAGGGCGTGGACGAGTCGATCGCGCAATTCGCGCGCAACCATACCGGCGTGGGACTCACTCGCGAGAGCGTCATCGCCCAGGGCCTGCCGCTGCCGCCCGACGACTATGTGCCGCTCAATCTGGAGCAGGAGGCGGTGATGGTGGCGGACAAGTACCACAGCAAATCCGTGCCGCCGAAGTTCGTGTCCGCCGACGCCTACACGGCCCGCGCCGCCCGCTTCGGCGAGGACAACAAGCGACGCTGGCTCGACCTGGTCCGTGAATACGGCATACCCGACGTGCCGGCGCTCGCCGAGCACTGGCACATGCGCATGATCTGATTGGCGGCTCCCGACGGCACGGTTTGCCGTCAGAGCGTGACGGTCTGATCCGCCGATTCCGCAACGGCGGCGTCCTGCGTCACGACCACCACGCAGCGCTTCGGATCGCCGTGCGCGATGCTGCGCAGCAGTTCCATGATGGTGTCGCGCTCGCCGTCCTCCAGTCCATCCAACGGTTCGTCAAGCACCACGATCTCCGCTTCGCAGCACACTGCGCGTGCGATGGCAACACGACGGCGGTCGACCTCGTTCAGGGAATCGACGCGGTTATCCAACAGCGTTTCGTCCAGTCCGGACGCCAGCAGCAGTTCGCGGGCCAACACGGGCTTGGGCTTGAGGAAGTTGCGGTTGGAGGCGTCCATGGCGTACACGAGGTTCCGCACCGGCGAGAGGTCGCCGCGCACCGCGAACCGTTGCGGCACCAGGCCGATGCGGTGTCCGCGCAGTTCGAGCGGTTCGATGCTGAGGTACTCCGCGCTGCGGTTCATCAGGTGGCCGGATTCCGGCATCAGCAATCCCGACAGGAGGCCGACCATCGCCGTGCGCGCCATATCGTCGCCGTCGGGCACGAGGATGGCGGAGACCGTGCCCGCCGCGAACGCGCAGGTCAGGTGTTCGACGGGGGTGCGGCCGGTTTTGCGGTCGCGGTAGGTCACGTCGTGCAGCGACAGTGTGGGGTAGGCGCGCAGCAGGTTGAGATCCTCGTCGCCGACCTTGACCTCACGGTCGATGTGGGTGGAGACGGCCGTGGCGGACGAGGCGGAACGCGGGGTTTCGATGTAATCGGGGGATGAATCGTCGTCGGTCGATTCCCGCGGTGTGGCCAGACTGAGCATGGCGTTGACGTGGTCGGCGTTCGCGGCCACGACGTCCGCGCCGCCGTCCGCCGGTGCCGGCGCGGACGCCGTATCGACTTTGGTCGTCTCGTCATCGACGTCGTCGGTGTCTTCGTCGACAACGTTGCTGTTGTCGACGGTACCGACGCGATCGCCGTCATCGACATCGATGACATCCGTGGCGACATCCGCGTCGTCGGCGTCATCGTAGAAATCCACATCGAACGGCAGCTCGTCCGCATCGGACAGCAGTACGTCGTCCACTGCCTCGTTCACATCCACCGTCGTCTCGTCCGTGGTATCCGCCGCAGCGGTCGTATCCATCGACGTGGTCTCGTCCATATCCTTCAGTTCCTTGTCGGTCATGCCGTCACCTCCGAACGGGAATCAAACAGCGAGATGCGCCTGAACGCGGCGACGCGCAGCATCGCCACCAGCGCCAGAGCCAGGCAGCAGCCGAGCCCCGCGCCGACCACCGTCCAGACCACGTCGGCCGTCATCGCGGTCGCATGGCCGTCGGCCAACGCGGCACCCAACGGTCCGGCGGCGAATCCGCCGGCCAGCGCGCCGATCGCGAACGCCGGCAGCGTCACCATCCAGACCTCCAGCATGAACTGCCAGCCGAGACGCGCCTTGGACACGCCCACGGTCAGCGCGTACCCGATCTCCTCGCGCCGTCGGAGGCCGTCGGAGACCACCAACGCCACCAGCAGCAGGCCGCCCGCAACCCACAGCGCGATCATCGTGATCCGCATCGTGTCGTTCAGCGCACCCAGCGGGGCGATCGACTTGCGGTATGCCTCCAACGACGGCGACGAGATCTCATACCCGTCCTTGAGTTCGGCGTCGGCCTTCTTGGCGGCCTTGACGAACGACTGGTAGTCGTCGGGGCTGGACAGCATGAACATGATGTTGAGATCCGGCTTGGCCCATCCCGTCTCCTCGCCGGAATCGAGGTTGTTGCTGACAATGAACGTGTACGCGCTCACATAGATGGCGTTCTGCCGGTTGTCCTTGCTCAGCCTGGCGTCGTCGCCACGGCCGGACGGCGCGTCATCGTCCACGTATTCGTAGATGCCGCGGACCGTCATCTCCATCGTGGTATCGGCATCGGTGGGATGGCCCACAGTGAACGTGTCGCCGACCTTCAAACCATTCGCGTCGGCCACCTCGCGCGAGATCAGCGCGCCCTTCGGCGCCCGGCCGGAGTAGCTCAGATGCTTGCCCTCCACCACGCGGTAGCGGCCCAGGTCGTTGGCGCGCGCCGCATCCAGCGTGTAGAAGCCGCGCAGCGTGAGCTCGCCGCCGGTGTCGTCGGCGCTTGCCTCATCCGCCGTGCCGACCGGCTTGATCGACTCGCTCTGCCGGACCGGCACCGACTCGGTGACCGTATAGCTGAACTGCAGGCCGGCGGACTGCGCCGCAGTGGCGAACGCGGTGTAATCGTCCCAGGACATCAGATGATCGTCGGGCCAGGACGGATCCGCGCCGTCTCGTTCCGCGAACCCCTTGTCGGACAGGGTGATGGTGGCGTTCGCCTGCTGGGCGTCATAGGTGGCGCCGTTCGCGGTCTCGTTCTCCGCGGCCACCGCCAAGCCGAACATCGAACCGAACGTAACGAGCAGGGCGATCAGCAGGGTCAGCAGCGAGCGCCATTTCCGGCGCATCACGGCGGCCCACGCATTCCTGAGAACGAACATGCGGCATTTCTCCAGTTCTCTCACGGTGCGGCGAAGGCGATGGCCGTCGCCGCGGGTCAACAGTGGCCGGGCGGCCGGCCACGGCGAGGTGTGCGCGGCGGGTCGCCCGTAGCCACCACTATGGTCAGGCTACGTGTATGTTATCTTGTGCATTTCTGTTATACCGCTTGGGGAAGTCTGAGAGCGCGCTGGAAGCCGCGGCGGAGAGAGGCATCGGAATGGTGCCGATTGGGCGGGCTGAGTTCCGTGTGCGGCGATACGATGGCTGGGTGCATGAAGAACGACGGATGACGGGAGTCGAAGCCGTGGCGGATATGTCGGCGAACAAGGTGGAGAACGGCAGCGGCGAGGCGTGCAGTGGCGAGGCGTGCAGCGGCGAAGCATCGGCAGACATCATGCGAACCGTTGTACGGACGGTTGCCGCGCAAACAGCCGCGGTGCCGGCGATTACGGTGCGGACCGTGGCGAAACGGATGACGCCCGGTCGATTGCTGCTGCCGATCTGCTCCGTGCTGGGCGTGCTGGCCGCGTTCGCGGTGGTGCTGGCATGGTTCCCGCGCGGGGAGGCGGTGTGGAACTATCCGCTGCACCAGATCGATGCCCCGGCGCATTACTATTTCATCCGCAAGATCCTGGACGAAGGGGTCGGGGCGGCCACCCACCTCTGGCCGAATGACGCGTATTACCCGCCCCTGTTCCACCTGCTGGCGGCGGGGCTGGTGAAGGCCGGCGAGCTGCTGGGGCTGAACGTGAGCGTCTATGCGGCGTTCAACGTGGTGTGGCTGGTGGGTGCCGGTCTGATCTGGCCGGCGGGCATGCAGATGTTCATCGGATATTGGACGCGGCGGGTGGACGGCCGTACGCCGTGGCGTCCGTTCTCCAGTGCGATGGCGGTGCTGGTGCCGCTGCTGGCGGTGGTCTCTCCCTGCCATCCGTATCAGATGCTGCAATCCGGGCCGTTGCTCGCCTACGGGCTGGCGACCTCGCTACTGCCGTTCTGGATGGTCGCAACACTGCGGCTGTTCGATGCGATTGCCGCGCGGCAAGGTATCGCGCGATGGATGGCCGTCACGGTGCTGACCGGCGGGTTGTGCCTGTTCGCGCATCCGCGCATCGCGTTCACCTGGCTGCTGTTCATGGGGCCGTTCGTGCTGCTGCGTCTGCCGTGGAAGCTGATCCTGGCCATGGTCGGCGCCGTGGCGGTGTGCGCGGTGGCGTTCCTGCTGTACATGATGTCCTCGTACCAGTCCGACCGGTATTTCGACCCGTCAAGCTGGTTCCACACCTTCGTGCCGAACCGCACTGTGCCGGAGGCGCTGCGCGTGTATGTGACCGAGAACCTGACGGGCGTTGCCGGGGCGGTGATGGCCGTGGGCGTGGCGGTGGCCGTGCTGGTGGTTGTACTGGTGATGGTACGGCCGCGATGGTTCGCGGTCGTGTCGGCATCGACGATGCCTGGCGGTTCCGATGATGGTCTCGGAAACGGTCGCGATGGTGGAACCGGCAACGGTCGCGATGCCTGCCCCGGTGGCGGGTCCGGCGACGGCGTGGGTACCGCATCATCCGGTTGCCGGTCTGCCGTGCGCTTCTCGGAACGGCCGTTCACCGCTCGCGAGGTGCGCAAGGACGCGATATCGCTGCTGCTGGCGTTCCTGCTGAACGGATTGGTCTACGTGTGTTCGACCGCGTTGACCGGATGGTTCCCGAACATCGTGGCCGCCGCCTGGTACCGGGCGGAGACGCGGCCGTTGACGATGATCCCGCTCGGCGTGGTGCCGCTGATCTGTTTCGCCGTGTGCATGCTGGCGTGCGTTCGGGGCGGCGCCGGCGGACACGGTAACGCTGGTGCCGGCATCGGTGTCGCCAACGTCGGTGCCGGTATTGGGACCGGCATGTCTGCGGGAGCGGAGGACGTGCTCGCAATCGCCGACGAGCGGACGGGCCGCAACCGCCCGAGATCCGGTCGGACGTATTCGACGCTGCCTACGGTCATCGCTGTGGCGCTGGTGACGGCGTTGACGACGACCTGCCTGTTCGCGGACACCACGCGTGCGACGATGAGCGATTCGATCCGAGCCAATTACGAGTTGAGCGACGATCAGCCCACCGAACAGCTCACCGGCACGAAGTACGAGATCCTGAAGGACGTGGCGGAAACCGTGGGAGACGAGGCCGCCGTGATCTCCGACCCGTTGAACGGTTCGATGTACGGCATGGCCGCGTTCGGCACGCAGATGCTGTTCCCAATCTACAATCCGATGGCCGAGAAGAACGGGGCCATCTTCGGACAGGTGGAGCGCGCCTTCGACTCCGGTGACGGCGACGTCCTGCTGGACACGGTCTGCCCGATCAATCCGGAGGAACCCGAGTATTTCCTGACGATGGGGCCGCAGGCGGAGAGTCTGCAGATGTTCACCTTCAAGGAGCAATACGATCCGTTCCATCGCCAGGATCTGATCGACCGGTATGTGGCGGACGGCACGCTCGTCAAGGCGCGCGACTATTCCGATGCCGGCGACTATGCCGACGGATGGGCGCTGTACCGCTTCGGATGCGGGACTGCAGGCGGACGATAGGTTGGTCGGCAGTCCGGCTGACGCCTCCTGCCGGTACTTCACTATTGACGACCCTGTGCGTGGTGGATAAGTATAACTTCATCCACATATCCACAGATTTCCGAAGGCATGTGGCGGTGCCCGCCGCGATGTGCCAGAGTGTCCTGTACGCGCCGATCGGCCGGACCGTCCGGCAGTCGCATATGGCGCGGCAAAGGGGACATCATGGCTATCTTGGCAATGGACACCGTCGGATTCCTGCAGTCGGTCAACCGTTTGGAACGGCGTTTCGGGGAGCTGACCTCGCCCGAGGCCATGCGTGAGGCCTGCGCCCATCCCGAACGGCGGGATCCGTTGGACCACCGGTTGTTTGTCCTGGCCGATGACGTATACGGTTGCGGCGGCTGGACCACCACCATCTGCGCGGCCGCATCGTCTCTGATGGGCGATCTGATCACGGAATGTCGGCGGTTCATGAAGGGAACGGCGTCCGTGGTGCGCAAATACGGCATGACGGTATGGTTGTACGATCTGGTCAACGACGCCTCCAAGGCGTTGTTCGTGGGGGAGCCCTCGGACCGCACACCGTTGCTCATCCACCCGGTGTCTGCGCAGGAATTGACGAAACGCTGCGCTCGGACAGGCAAACGCCGGTATGGCAACAAGCGCGAACAGAAGTGGGCCATGCGCGACCATTACACGCAGATGTACCGGCTCGCCGCATACAGCATGCTGCGATGGGGCGAGCATGAGCCGCGGAGCCTGGATATCGCCGGCATGATGATTACGCAGCCATGGCTGGGCATGTGCATGCTACGTGAGGACGACAAGGTACTCGGCATGGGTGCGTTGCCCGATATGCGCTACCGGCGCGTGGTGGATTACATCAAGGAGCTGCGCGCGGCGGCGGATCTGGACTATGCGCGTGCGCTCGCCGCCGGAGAGGTGACGGTGTTGGACGGGGAACGCGCTCCCGGGTTCGCGGAGGTCGATACGCGTTATGTGTATGACGCCGAACGGCTGATCGAGGCCCTTGAATCGCTGTGGAATGAACGGAGTGACTGCGCGGCGCATGAGATCCTCATGGACGTTGAGCGGACCGGAGACAAGCCGGATCTGCCGTTGTGGCGTAATCCCGCGTATCTGCAGGACGTGGCGAATTCGCTGATGGGTCCCTCGTATGCCGGCATGCTGTGGCTGGGACTCGAGGACCATGATTGGGAGCTGTTCGATAGAGGTGTGGAACAGCTGCGTGAATTCGTGGGGTTCGTCAAGGACATCGGATTTCTGGTGATGCCGGTATGCGTGCTCAGCGCCTGCGCGGACGATCAGGTGCGGCGCGCGATGGAGGCAGCGGTCGCTTCGGGCAAGGTGAAAGCCGCCGACCTGCCGAAATGCACGGGACTCAGCAAGGCGGAGTGTGATGCGATGTTGGATGCGGAGCGACGTGACGCCGATTGTGCCGATGAATCCTGTCTCGATGGGGTGTGCGATGGGTCGTGCGGCGTCACGCCGTGCTGTGATGCACCCGGCGACGAGGAGGATTCGATGATGAGCGTGGGCGCCAGCATGGCTGCCGTGGCGATGGCGCGCATGCCCAACGAGGACTTGGCCCGCAAGGCCGCGCTGGCACTGATCCTCTGCGAGCCGAAGCAGTACGGCGACACCGTGCTGGCGCTGCTGGAGGATGAGAAACCGTGTGAGTCCGACGATGACAGCGAGGTCGGCAAGCGTGCTGAGGTCAAGACCGATACGCTCGTGGCGTGACCGAACGTGGTTGTATTCCCGTGTGCGATGCGTGCGTTTTGTGACTGAGCAGGACACGCGCCAGACGCATCTGTCGCACACTCTGTGATGTGTTGCGGATCCGCAACACATCACAGAGCGCACTGCAATGATTACGTATGATCGTTAATATAGCTCGGACGACAAGTCGGAAACAGCTTGAAGTTATGCCCCTGTACGTCATCGGTCGGATGAGTACGCATCAAGTTGTGGTTGAATCAAGGTGGGATGTACGGTGGTCGGCGTTTGGGGTGCGGGCCGAGCTCTTGTGCTCCGTGGGGATACATCGGCATGCGGTATCGCTGCTAGCCAATTAAGAACGCCTCGGGGCATTGCGATGCTGTGCGTCCGCCGCTCGACGCATGATGCTGACCCAGATATCTCAATCTTGGAAAATCCAATCCTGGCGGCACGGTTCATCGAGTTTGTCAAATTCGTGTACAGGTTGTTGGCCTTTCGGTTACCTTTGTACGAACAATCAGGTTCTGTGCTCTCCTTACCCCCAATCCGATGCCGAGACCGGAAAGCCTCTTGTCTTTCCGCCGCTTGATCGTCTTGAGGATATTTTCTCTGAGTTTGGTAATTTTCTCTGAATCTGGTAGTTCTCTCTGAATTCAGAGAAAGAATGTATAATTCAGAGAATAATTCAGAGATTCAAAGTGGGTGATGGCGAATGGCTCATGAATACGGCAAAGAGACCTTAACTAAAGAGTTTAAAAGTGATGTCAAGGAGGCCCAGGGTCTACCTGATTCGGATCTGGTGGAAGCCGTTGTTGCTCTAGCCAATACTGACGGTGGGTGCGTGTATCTGGGCGTCGAGGATGATGGCACGCCGACTGGTGTGCGGCGGAAGCACCAGGATCCTATTGGGATGTCCGCGATGATAGCCAATAAGACCGTTCCTCCGATATCGGTTCGTGCGCAGTTGATTGGCGAGGATATACCCGTGATTCAAGTTGATGTGCCTAAATCGCAGAGCGTTGTGGCGACGAAGTCCGGGAAGATCCTTCGTCGCATGATGAAAGTGGACGGTACTCCTGAAAGTGTGCCCATGTATCCATATGAGATCGCTACGCGTCTGTCGGATTTGGGCAAACTTGATTATTCTGCGCAACCGGTGCCGGGTTCCAGCCGAGAGGACTTTGATCCATTGGAGCGCGATCGCCTGCGTAGGATTATCGCGTCATACCAGTCCAGCGATCGTAATCTTCTGGAACTTGAGGATGAGGATCTAGAGAAGTCCTTGCGGCTTACCGTATCTGTGAATGGTGGTATGACGCCGACTTTGACCGGTTTGCTGCTTATCGGCAGCGAGGAGTCGCTGCGGCGCCTTGTCCCAACGAATGAAGCAGTTTTCCAAGTGCTTGTAGGCACCGATATCCGGGTGAACCAGACATATCGTGGACCGCTGCTCAAAACCATAGAACAAATAGCGGAAGCGTTTAAACCATGGAATCCGGGGACGGAACTGAATGTAGGACTGTTTTCTTCGATGGTGCCTGAATTCGATGAGAGGGCGTTCAGGGAAGCCTTGGTCAATGCGTTTGGACACAGGGACTACTCCGTTCTTGGCCGCGTGCGTGTGCTGGTGGATGACGCCGGGCTGACCATCGCTAATCCAGGTGGGTTCGTGGAAGGCATCAGCATTCATAATCTGCTTATTGCCGAGCCTCATGGGCGGAATCCATGTCTCATGGACGCGCTGAAAAGGACCGGGCTTGCTGAGCGGGCCGGCCGTGGCATCGATCGTATTTTCGAGGGTGCTCTGAACTATGGGCGCCCCTTGCCTGATTATTCGAGATCGAACGAGCGCGGGGTGTCCGTGCTTTTGCCGAGGAGCGCGCCTGATACAGCATTCGTGGAGCTCTTGGCTGAGGAGCGTGAGCGTAGCGGCAGATCCTTGCCTCTCGACGGGCTGCTCATCTTGGACAAGCTTAAGGGGGAAAGGCGTTGCAGCTTTGAAGTTCTGTCGAAATCTTTGGACATGAGCGATCAACGTCTGCGTACCGTATTGGGGCAGTTGACTGAGTCTGGGCTTGTCGAAAGCTCTGGCGCTGGTGTTCGGCGCTCATACATGTTGGGGTCGAAAGTGTACCGTCGCAGTGGCAAAGTGGTGGAATACGTCAGACAGTCGGATATCGATAAGGTGCGTTACCCGGAGCTGATAACAAAGCTGATGAAAAAACAGGGCTCAGTGACCAAAAGCGATGTGATGGAACTGCTGCACCTTGACGCGAATCAGGCATACTATCAACTGCGGAAGCTGGTTAGAGAGGGGCGGGCTCAAAAAATCGGAGGCGGCCGCAGTGCGCGGTACGAGGCAACGCGGTAATGCCGGCTCGGGTACTTTGGAGTGCTTTTTCCTGAATTCAGAGAAAACGGTATGTGTTCCTCGTCTTTATGGGGACATGCGGGCGACTCTGAAGTCTGTCGCTCAAGTGTTTGAGTGGTGCCGCTTATCTTGCCGTCCGTCTTACCGCAAAGTTGGGTCGACAAGGATGATGATGAAGGAGATCGGGCAATCACTGAAATTCCATCGTCGTTGGCAATAAAAAAAGGGTTTTGAGCATGGCTCAAAACCCTGATGGCGGAGGATACGAGACTCCGCACGTTACAGCCTTGAAACCCTTGAAAACATTGGTCTAACTCCCAAGTAAAAAACACTCGTACCGCTCATTTTGCCGCCTTACTAACGGTTAATGACGGTCATAAAAGGTTCTGGGACAAGGATATGCATATGAATGGCACTGTAACGGACAACATGACGGACGTTCTCGACCTACCTCGGCTCTACGCGAGCCATACCCCGGGCTTCGAGTTTCGGAACACCACAGAAGCGAGCGGCGACCCCAGCATGACGGTGTTCGAGAGCGACCAAACCGACTTTTGCATAAGGTATTCGGTCGATTACCTGCGAACCGATGACGGATACGAGACTTTCGCCGACTTGTATTTCGCTGGTGAGGGGACTATGGAGCCGGATGAATTCGACGCGCTCGCCGACAGGTGCGACGAACTGCGCGTATGGCTGAGGGACTGCGCGCGGGTCGCCCGATGGACAAACGAGCATCGTGAATTGCTTGATATGTTGGTTCAGGGTACGGGTGCGACGCCCGGAACGGACGCCGCACCGCAAATGACCGCTACACAAGCAGTCGCAGCAGCTGGTAAAGCTGCCAGAGGCTGCGCACGTTGAACCGTGCGCCGTCAACCGTGGCGGTTGCCTCGCCATCGCCCACATGGACGACGACGGTGCGCCCGTTCACGGTCAGGCTGCCGTGCATCGTGATATTATTCATTTGTACCCTTTGAGTTAGGGCGTAACGCCGAAACTCACCAAGCCCCGGTATTGGTAGTGCCGGGCCTTTACTTTTCGGCGTCATGCCGAACGGCCCGCCATATCAAGCGGGGACGCCGCGTCTACGGCATCGGACAACAGCGTAGCAGCAATGGCGCACACGGCACCATACATGTGCTTTACGCCCGCCGTGCGGTTTCCGGCAACGGTACGCCACTGGAATGCCGCGCAGGCGCTCGCCGACGTGCTGCGCCCGCGTATTGCATCGCACTTGCATACGTACCCAGTCGGCCACCGAATGCCGGTGAGTCATGTGCCTCGCGCGCGTGCGCGCGCGACCCCCGCGCGATGGGGCGGGGGGAGAGGAACAGAGGGCACGCGGGTAGTGGGCCGTTGCCCGTCTGCGCGGAAATATTGCCGCCCCCTACCCCTGTGGCCGCTGTGAATCGTGAGCGGTGGACGCCGCCGCGACATGCCTTTGTTCGAGTGATTGCGCACGCGAACGTCGGCGAGCGCCGTGGTGCCGTTTCGTTGTCGTGTCCCTGAATGTTCCAGCCGTGTGTGAATCGTGACTATGCCCGGGGTGTCCACGGCGGACGGGTGCGGGGTATTCCCGGGTGGGCGCTGTCGGCGAGCGCCGTGGTGGTTTGGCTGTGTGGCATGGTTCCGGTTCCGGTAAGGGCTTTCTACATTGTCTACATGTCTACATTGGCGGTATTGCTGGGTTTTCGTCGTCTACATTCGTCGTCTACATTGACGTGTGTTGTCTACGTTCGATGTTGTGTGTAGACGTGTGTAGACGGTTCATGTAGACGACGAAAACCCTTGCGGCAGTAGTGTGTAGACATGTAGACAGCGTAGACGCTATATGCCCGTGATACCGTCGGCGAGCGCGTAGCGTTCTCCGTTGCGTTCGCCGTGCCGTATCTCCACGATGCCGTCGGCTTCCAGACGGTTGATTGCGTCCGTGAACGCTTCTCTGAATAGCCGCTGCCCAAGTGATTGCTGTATAAGCCTGCGGGCGACACCTGTGCGGTTCGGGTCATCATGTTCCAGCTTGGACACTATGCGCTGCATACATGTTTGCACCTTGGCGTCGTGTGTCTGTTCGTCGGCCAGTTGTCGTGCGGTTTCGTCGTCGGCTATCCGGTCGGCGCGTTTGCTGATACTGCCGTTGCGGGACTCGGTAATGCAGCGCTCGCGAACCTCGATGCTGTGCGAGATAAGCCACCGTGCGGCCTGCCAGTCGTCGTGCGTGACGGTCAGCAGGTCGTCGCGTTGCTCGAGTATGGCCAGCAGTCCGGCAACGCGAATGGTCAGCAGCAGGCTATGCGAGTCCATGCCGTTGGGCCTTTGCCCATGCAACGTCATCAGCCGGTCACGGTCTACGGCCTCGTATGTCTCTGGCGGATACCGCAGCACGTGCAGCGGGTACGGGTCGCTGCCGTCCTCGGGACGGGTCATTAGCCTGCGAGCGCCAGCGCGGTACAGTGCGTTCAGCGTCATGGCCGACGGTTGGTATTCCTTTAGCCGGTCAACGTCGAACGTGAACGTTCCCGATGGCATGGGCGGTTTGTCCGACGGCGCGGCGGGGTCTTTCGTGTCGCACCATAGGAACCGTTGCGGTAGCCCTGCACCGTCCCTGTCGGTCAGAGTCCCGGACTTGGCGGGCTGTACGCCGGTAATCATGTTCAGGGCGTAGCCGTATGCTGGCGCTCGCAGGCGTTTGGCTTCGTCCACGTTCTGGCCTCCCAGCGGCTCACCGCTCCACGCCGACAGCAATACCGGTTCGAGCGAGCTGCCGACACGGCTCATTGCCGCGTCGAGGCTGCCTATCTCGGGCACGCTCAGCAGCGCGCGGGAGCCGATGCATACCGGTTCGGTGTCATGCGTGTATCTACCGCCGTCATCGTCCTGTATCGGCCTGCGCGCGGCGAACAACGACACAATGCCCTCGCCCGATACCGGCAGCGTCTCCACGGCCCCCAGCAGGTCGGGAATCAGCTTGCGGGCCGCACGTTCGGCCAGCCCCTTGCCGTCCCCGCTGTTGCCCACAATCGCCGTGTACAGCGCCAATATGCTCGGGTCAGACCCAGTGAATGCAGGTGCCACCACACTGGGCGGCGTCACGGTGGCCACTCGCGCCAGCACGGCCCCCAGCAGGGAATCAGGCGACATGCGCAAATGCCTCGCGTAGCAGTGTACGTACCGGCGCTGCGCCGAACCGTTCCAGAACTCTTCTTCGGTCATCATCCCGTAACCACCTGCCATCATGCGCTCCCTTTCGGCGTCTTGCTGGCGCTTGAGGGCATGGACTCGGGATGCTTCAGCCATCCGGCCACAGCGGGCCACCTGTCGCCCGCTATCTCGGCCACGCTAACCACTATGGCGCTCGCCGACGTGCCGTTGGACAGTATGCTTGCCCGGCGTCTGCCTGTGTCTTCGATGATGAAACGGCGCAGGCTGGCGGCGGTTCCACGGTTGGACGTGGCCAGCGAGGGCAACAGCGCACGTTCCGACATGTCCACGGTCAGCCTGTCGCGCTCGGGCGCTCTGGCGTCAACGACGGACAACGCCGTTACGCCCGTGTTCACGGATACGTTGCAACTGGGCGCGATGAACGCGAACGCATCCAACAACCTGCGGGCGGCGATGTCGTCCCCTGCGGCGTTGAACCTCACCGGCAACGGAGCCAAGGCCGAACAGTAGGCCGCGAGCGCGCACACGTCGGCGAGCGCCTGCGTTCTGACCGTGACGGTTTTCGAGTATTCGCCGTATGCGTAAGCCAACAGCCAGCCCGATATGCGGGACAGTTGGAACGACAGCAGTTGTTCCACGCCATCCGCGTGCATGGTGTCCCGTATCGGAGTGTGGTCGTCGGCGAGCGCCGTGGCGGCGGTAGAATGAGGGTGCGTGGCGATGCCCCGGAGAACGTCAATCGTTCCCGGGGTATTTGTCTGTCGTGTCACCGTTCAGCCCTCCACGTACCGTTTCAGGCTCGTGTAGGATACGAGGAATATGCGCCCGGTCTTGCGGGCCTTTATCTTGCCTTGGTGAATCAGCTTCAGCGTGCTCTTGGTGTCCCTGAAACCCAGCAGGCGCGTGGCCTCGGGCACGCTCACCGATATGGGTTCCAATTCGGGTGCGGTTGTTCCGCGCATGATTAATCCTTTTCCGGGTATGCGAGCGCCTAGCGTCCCGCACGCCCTGCAAGTGACGAATTGATTATTACCCGTCGGAACGGTTGACAAACCACAGCCGACGTTCTGTATCCCCGGGGATTGCCACGTTGCCGTGACGGCATCCCGGACTATGCCCATACCCGTCCCGTCGTCGGCGGGACAGGGGCGCTAAACCCGCGTCATGGAATTAGGATACCTTGAGCTGTGCGGACGTCCGCCACATGCCGTGTACGGCGTTTCGCGCCCGTCTGTCCACCGGTGTGGTTATTTGAACACGCTGTAGTCGGGGGCTATGCCTCGCGTGTATGCGGGAACAAGGAACGCCAGCGCCTTGGAAACGCTAACGGTCGGTGTGTCATGCTCCAACAACTTCGTAAGCATGTCGCGTTGTTCGTTGCACATCGCACCGAAATACCCCCAGTCGTCGGGGTCGAAGTTATCGGCGTCGTGGTGCAACGTCGCTAACCTTTTCTGGAAATGCCAGTGCGCGTATATTGTGCCCGCCAGAACGCAGACACCTGTAAACGCCGAACGGTCGTCGTCCTCGGCCTTTCGTATAGCATCCACGAACGTCGCGGCCACTCTTTGCTCGTATTCCGCATGGCGCTTGTCCGCTTGCTCTAGATAAAGCCTATCGACTAGCGATTGCCATTCTTCGTTCATGCCATCGCCAAGCAGATACCATATGTCGGTGTTCTCCACCAAGGCGTTTGGCCATTGCTCTCTAATGGTGTAATCATCGTTGGCCAGCAGGCCGTCTACCACCTTTGTAAATTCGGCGTCGGTTTCGGTGTCGAGTCTCTTCATGATGCCGGAATCGAGTGCGTTAACGGTCTCTCTGGCAATGCAACGGACACGCCACATGCCGCTAAGGCAAAGAAACGTAGCTGTGGAAAGCCCACCCCGGTATGCCCAAACCTCGCGGTTGAGTGTTCTGGCGCTTTGGGGTTTCTCTTTAGCCGGGATTCCGGCGTTGTCACGGGTCAGCGAATAGTGTATGTTCCATACGTCGTATTCCTCCAGAGTGCCGATGTCGAAGCCGACATGAACGAACTTCTTGATTACCCGCTTCTGTTCCTGAGATACCTGCACCATGAATCACACCACCTTGACCTTGAATAATTCCGTCATGGTCTCCACCTGCACCATCTGCGGCAGCAATGCCACCGCCCGCGAGCGCCGCCCGGCGTCCAACCCCAGCAGCACGGCCACTCGACCATCCAACGGCATGGACGCCAGCACGTCCACCATGCCCGCCATATCGTCATCGCCGACCGATGGCGTTACGGCGCTCGCCGACGTGTGTGGGGTCTCTGCCGGGTTCATGGCGCTCGCCAGTTCGGCGTTCACGTTGTCGCTCAGTCGTTTGTCGGCGTCGGCGCTTGATTGCTGGTAGACGGCCACGGTCTTGATGTTGGTGTGGCCTCCCTTCTGCATGAGCTGGCCGACAGTCGCGCCGTCCTGTGCGTAGTGGGTCAGGGCGCTGTGCCGCAGGTCGTGGAACGTCATGCCGTCCAGCGAATGGTCGTCTACGGCCTGTTTGGCGCGGGCGAACATGTTGCGTATGCTCTGGCCGCTGACTATGCCGTGCGAGCGTATGCCCGTGAACAGCAGGGCGGTGGGAGCGTTCCCCGTGTACGTGTCCATGTGGGCCTGAATCGCTGGAATCAACGGCGCGGGTATCTCGATGTCCCTGCGGCTTCCTGCGGTCTTCAGCTCGCCCAGCACATTGGCCTTGTGCCCGTTCACGGTGCCGTCCTTAGCGGCGCGCCGCACATGCAGCAGCGCGGGGGAGCGCCCCAGCTCCACGTCACGGCGCTGCAATCCCAGCACCTCGCCCTGCCGCAGGCCCATCACCCCGGCTATCAGCACGGACAGCCGCATGGAGGGCGGCATGGCGTCGGCGAGCGCCTGCACCTGCGCGCGTGTGGCTATGACGTATTCGTGCCGTGTGCCCGGGGTGGGCGGTCTGAACTGCACCGGGTTCGTCGGTATGAGGGTCGCGCCCGTGTCGTCCAACGATCTGGTGGCGGCCTCGGACATGATGCCGTTCAGCAGGTCGTACACGTGCTTCCGTATGCTCGCCCCTCGCCCGTCCTTGGTTACGTCCATGCCGTCGTACCACGCCTGTATGTCGGCGGGGCGTATCGCGGTCATGCGCTTTGCCCCCAGAACCGGGTTGAGGTGGTCGCGCAGGTACTGCCGGTACTTCTCCCTTGTGCCCTCGCGCAGAGGCTCGCCGTTGCGCTTGCGGTGCGTCTCCACGTAAGATGCCGCGTACTCTGCGAACGTGACGGTAGAGCGGCTGGCCTTGCGCTCGCGTTCCCGTACAGGCGTCCACGCGCCCGAGTCGATTAGTCTCTTCTCCGCTCCGAGCCATCCGGCGGCGGCGGTCGCGTCATCGAAATTACGGTATTGCCGTTGCCCCAGTCCCGGATACTCCGCGAACGCCTCTATCGGCGTCGGGTAGCTGGCCTGATAGTAGGTGCCGTGATGGCGGTTGGTCTTCGTCTCAATCTTGCCGAACTGCCTGCGTTTGCCTTTTCGCGCCATGCTGCCACCTCCCCGTGGTGTGAACGTTCGGTGTCCGAACGGCTTAGGCGGTAAGGCGAGGGCGGTCGTTTTTCTTACCGCCCTATTTACCGCTCTGCACAAGTATAATTAAGGGTGTACACGGTATCAAACGGAAACGAGGTGAATGGCGCAGACAGTTGGAAACATGCGGGTTTCGGCATGAAAAAGCCCTTACCGGGGATTCCCGATAAGGGCACGTGCGGAGGATACGAGATTCGAACTCGTGAGGCTGTTACACCAACACGCTTTCCAAGCGTGCGCCATAGACCACTAGGCGAATCCTCCATGGTGTTCTCGATGCAGACGCATCTCAAGCACAAGATGTAACCATAACACAGCATGGGGACAGTGCCAAATGCGAGTCAGGCACGGCGAGTCTAAACCTGATGGCTGCGGTGCATTCGGCCGCGCGTATGTGGTTGGTCGCGGATCGGAAAACAACCACATTGCGGGGGTGGTGTATGTCAAGATGGAACCATGAACCAGTCTTTCGAGCCGTTCTACGACGTCAACCGCACCTATGACGACAATTACGCGCAAGGCCCGTTCGGCGCCTTCGCGCAGGCGCTGGCGGATCCAGCGCAGGTGGACAATCAATCTGCAGCGTCGTCGTGCGAATCGTTCCTCGGTTTCCCGGTGAACCTGCCGTTCGGCATCCCCGCCGGACCGCTGCTCAACGAACGGTTCACCACCGCCGCATTCCGCATGGGTTTCGACCTGGCCGTCTACAAAACCGTACGGTCGCGGGCCTGGGGCTGCAACGCGTTCCCGAACGTACTCGCCGTGCATCCCCGGTCCGTCGACGGCCTCCTGACTCCGGGCAGCCCCGAACTTGACGAGGGCGTGCTCGCCGACACGCGTTACGAGACGCCGATCTCCATCTCCAATTCCTTCGGCGTGCCCTCGCGCGACCCCGACATCTGGCAGCCGGACATGCGCCGAGCCATCGCGGCGGCGGGCCATGGGCAGCTGCTGGTGCCCAGCTTCCAGGGTTCGCGCGTCGAAGGCATGTCCACCGACGATTACATCGCCGATCACGTGACCACCGCGCGGCTCGTCTGTGAGACGGGCGCGGGACTGATGGCCATGAACACCAGTTGCCCCAACGAAGGACATAATCGGTTGCTGTGCCATGATCCTCATCTGGTCGGTCGCATCACCGAAGCGGTCAAGAACGAAATCGCCGATCGTCCGCTCATCATCAAACTGGCGTACATCCCGCCGGTGGCAACGGAACCGTGGCCGCAGGACTCCGGGGCGGGGCACTACACCTATGCGCGCGTGACCGACGACTCGGCGTTGGAGCTGATGGTGCGGCGGACCGTGGCTCGCGGCACCGTGCAGGCCATCGCCGCCATCAACACGATCTCCGCCAGACTCGTCGACGCGAACGGTAACCAGGCATTGCCCGGCGCGGGCCGGGAACGCAGCGGCGTATGCGGGCATGCGATCCGTTACGCCGGACTCGATATGGTCGCGCGCCTGGCTGCGATCCGTGAACGACTCGGGTTGGATTTCGCGATTATCGGCGTGGGCGGCGTGGTGGAACCGTCGGATTACGACGATTACCGTGCGGCCGGCGCCGACGCCGTGATGAGCGCCACCGGCGCCATGTGGGACGCGCGCTTGGCCCGGCGCATCAAGTCCCGCTGACTTCCCTATTGCTCCATGCTCCATCCTCTCTCCGGTGTGGATCTGCAGCCGGGGTGACTTTATGGTTACGCCTTTTCTGACGAGAGGTGGCGGTGTGCTCCCCGTCTCCATCCGTTGCGCTCTCCTCCCTCGCTGTAGGGAGGAGCAGGGTTCCCCCAAAAGGGACAGTGCGGCGAAGCACGTTACCGCTTCTGGCGCATTTCACCGCGTCGCCACAAGCGTTGTGGCACACTGGGATACAGTGTGTTTTCGTGAAAAGAGGTTGACCGTGGCCGAGAACAAGGAAGACGTCCTGCACGTTGAGGGCGGCAAGCCGTTGAACGGCACCATCAAGGTGCGTGGCGCGAAGAATTTCGTCAGCAAGGCCATGGTGGCCGCGCTGCTCGCGCCGGGCACGTCGGTGCTCAAGAACGTGCCGGAGATCCGCGACGTGCACGTCGTATCCGACCTGCTGCGCCTGCACGGCGTGGACGTGGACGTCAACGGCGACAAGGGCATCGTGACCATCAACGCCTCCCATGTCGAGATGCCGTCCGTGGCCGACGTCGACACGCTTGCCGGGTCCTCCCGTATCCCGATCCTGTTCTCCGGACCGCTGCTGCATCGCCTCGGCGAGGCGTTCATCCCGGCGCTCGGCGGTTGCAACATCGGCGGCCGTCCCATCGACTTCCATCTCGAAACCCTGCGCAAGCTCGGCGCCGATGTGGACAAGGACCACGCCGACGGCATCCACATCACCGCGCCGAACGGACTGAAGGGCGCGAAGATCCATCTGCCGTACCCGTCGGTCGGCGCCACCGAGCAGACCCTGCTCGCCGCCGTGCTGGCCGAGGGCAAGACCGAACTGTCCGGCGCCGCCACCGAGCCCGAAATCATGGACCTCGTGGCCGTGCTGCAGAAGATGGGCGCCATCATCTCCGTGGATGTGGACCGCACCTTCCGCATCGAAGGCGTCAAGGAGCTCAAGGGCTACACGCACACCTCGCTGACCGACCGCATCGAGGCCGCCAGCTGGGCGTCCGCCGCGCTCGCCACCCACGGCGACATCTTCGTCAAGGGTGCCACCCAGCCGGAGATGATGACCTTCCTCAACGTGTTCCGCAAGATCGGCGGCGAATTCGACATCACCGACAAGGGCATCCGCTTCTGGCATCCGGGTGGCGACCTGAACCCGGTGGCCATCGAAACCGACGTGCATCCCGGTTTCATGACCGACTGGCAGCAGCCACTGGTCGTGGCGCTCACCCAGGCCAAGGGCCTGTCGATCGTGCACGAAACCGTGTACGAGAACCGCTTCGGCTTCACCAAGCCGCTTGTACAGATGGGCGCAACCGTGCAGCTGTACCGCGAATGCCTCGGTTCGCTGCCGTGCCGCTTCCAGCAGCGCAACTACAAGCATTCGGCCGTTATCTTCGGGCCCACGCCGCTGACCGGTCGCGACATCGATGTGCCGGATCTGCGCGGCGGCTTCAGCCACCTGATTGCGGCGCTCGCGGCCTCCGGCCCGTCGAACGTGCACGGCATCTCGCTGATCGACCGCGGTTACGCCGATTTCCGCGGCAAGCTCGCCGCCCTCGGCGCCGACGTGGACTGATTGTCGGACGGTGAAACCGGGCGGATGTCTGCGGGCGCGCCCGTTTCCTCCAAACTGTGTGAAACGCCGTCACTGCGTACTTGCCGATTAGCAAGTACGCAGTGACGGCGGAACTATATGTCTTGGAATGTCATGTATCCGAGGGTAAGAACAGCACGCCATGCGCCGTGACCTCGGATGGGCGATCACACCACGAGCTGGTCGAGCTGATTAACGGTCATCAGCCGTCCGAATTTGGTATTGAACGATTCTTGGCCGCCATACACCACTGCGCAGTCGGTTGAGTTTAAACCGAGCTGCGACGACAAATCACTAATCGGGCCAAAAGCGTGGGAATCGTAGCTGCTGGCGGCTTTGATCTCAATGGCATGGCGCAGAGAGCCGCCTTTTTCGATGAGCAGATCGATTTCCTTGCGATTGGTATCTCTCCAGAAATACAGGTGCGGTCGCTTGCCTTGCGCTTGGTACTGCTTGACGAGTTCGCTGATCACGGCATTCTCAAATAAAGGGCCTCGGAATTTGCTGAACAGCAGTTCTTCTGGGGAGTCGATGCCGAGCAGGTGGGCGGCCAAGCCGGTGTCGTGAAAATAAAGCTTCGGGGTCTTGACGAGACGTTTGCCCATATTGCGGTGGTAGGGGTACAACCGGAAGGTAATGAAGCTCGATTCGAGTAGCGACAGCCATCCCGTGGCCGTCTTGGCGTCCACCCCGCTGCCTTGCGCCAGTGCGGCGTAATTGACCAGTTCGCCGGTGTGCAGTGCGCATTGAGTGAGGAACGTGCGGAATTCCGTCAGTTTTTGGACTCCGAGCTCGCGGCGTACATCGCGTTCCACATAGGTGCTGATGTAGTTCGGGAAATAGTCCTCGGGGGCGATGTCGATGTCATATAGGCGCGGGTATCCGCCGCGCCACGTCCACTCGTCGGTAGTCGACGGCATCATGTCGGCGGCGGTAAGTTCCATATGGGACAGTGGCGGCAGATGCATGATGGCCACGCGTCCGGCCAGCGATTGCGTGATGTTGTTCATCAGCAGGAAGTTCTGGGAGCCGCTCAGGATGAACTGTCCAGGTGTCTGACGGCGTTCGTCGACCATAACCTGCAATTCGGAGAACAAGTCGGGGACTCGCTGCGCTTCATCGAAGATGACTTTGTTGTCATACAAGGACAGGAAGCTTCTGATGTCTGTTCGAGCCAGATTTGCAACGTTGGCTTGCTCAAGATTGACATAACGATAATCGGAGAACTGCTCCCTGAGCAACGTGGTCTTGCCTGATTGTCGTGCCCCAGTGAGACTGAGAATGGGGAATTTCGTGAGCAAATCCACCATTTTGGGGGTGATCGCGCGTGGAATCATATCAACTCATTCCTGATTATCATAAGCTTGATTCCTGATTATCATAGCATTCATTCCTGATTATCATAAGCTTGATTCCCGATTGTCATACGCATGGTGTCACGTGTTCATCGCGCCGGCCGTCAAAATGAGCAAACAGCGGGGCGGAGATGGCGGATAGCGCGAGGATCGCCGCAGCCGTGCCCAAAAGGATCCACTCCGGGGCCGCCGCGTCATACAGCCATCCGTATAGCATCTGCCCGAGCGGCTGCGCGCAGGTGGCGAAGCTGGACAGCAGCGACATGACCTTGCCCGTCATGGTCTCCGGCGTGCGTATCTGGATGGCCGGGATGGCGATGATGTTGGTGAAGCTGCACGCGAAGCCCACCAGGCAGCAGGATAGGACCAGCACCATGAGCTTGGTCGTGTTGCCCAGCGGGAGCAGGAAGCCGACGCCTGCGGGTAGGATGACCGCGCCGAGTGCGGCCATGGCCGTCGGCATGCGGTCGATGGTCAGCGCGGCGGCGAACAGGCCGGCAAGGATGGCGCCGATGACCGCGGCGATGCCGATGATCCCGTCGCAGATGCCGTACACGGCGGCATCGAAGCCCAATACCGTGCGAATCATGAACGGGAACCCCACGGCCGAATAGCCGACGGCGAAGAGGTTGATCACCGAGGCCAGGAGCATGAGCCGGAGGATATTCGGCCGCTCATGCGTCAGGAACCGTAACGCGGCCGCGATGTCGGAGATCCAGCCGCGAGCGGTGCCGGAGGGTGTCGTCTCCGTGCCGTCCGATTGAGGTGTGGGGCGGTCGGAGTGTGCGTGGTCCATCGCCGGCGGAATCGGTTCACGGGGTTTGTTCTTCTGCGGCGGTTCGAGGCGGATGAAGCATTCGAGGGCGGCCGTGCAGAAGAAGCAGGCGATGGTGACGCCCAGCAGCGGACCGATGCCGATGAGCCCGTACAAGGCGCCGCCGATGAAGCTCGGCAGCAGCGAGGACAGTTGCTGCACCTGGTTGATGACGGCCATACCGCGGCGGACCACGGCCTCGCCGGATCCCCGGAGCAGTTGCGGCAGCGCGGCCTGTACGGTCGGTGTCTCGAATGCGCTCAGCACCGATAGGGAGACCATCAGCGCGCCGACCGCGATGATGCTGAATCCGCCGTCCTGCACGGCGAACCATGAGGCGGCGGCCAGGACGAGCAGTCCTGAACCCGCGTCGAGCGCGACCATGATGGTGCGGCGGTTGACGCGGTCGGCCAGTACGCCGCCGAACGGGGAGAGCAGGATGGTGGGGACGATCGCCGCGGCTAGCACCGAGGCGAAGACCGTGGCCGACCCGGTTTCGTCCAGCACCCACATCGACATGGCGAACCGCAGCATCATGCTGCCGAACAGGGACAATCCCTGCCCCATGACGAGCAGGATGTAGTCGCGTCCGAGCAGTGGGTTCGCCGGGCGGCGAGGCAGGTGGCCGTTGTTCGGGGCGGGACGTGGGTTTGTGCTGTGGCGATGCATGGTCGCTCCTTTCTGTTACATACCGACCGACGGTATGAATAATTGGGTGTGATTGGCGTCGACGAATCGACGTGTTGGTTTTGTAAGTCGATGGGGACTGGTGCGGGGTGGCGGACTGGGGTGAGGTGGACTGGGACGGGGTAGTGGACTGAGGGCGACATGCGACCTGCCGTTGGGGTGCAGGGTGAGTGCCTGGCAGCGGTCGGCGGGGACCTATGGGCGGAGGGGGCGGGGCTCCGTGTGGTCTCTGCCGGGGACGCGCGAGGGTCTGCGGGCGCGGGATTAGCGGTTGCGGTCGCTGGCGATGTCGCGCGGTTCGGGATAGAAGCTTGGGGCGTTGATGGCCTGGAATCCGTGAACGGTCAGGTCGATCAACTCCTCGTCGAACACCGGCAGGCCGATGGCGGCCAACATGGTGGCCACGCACCGCATCCGGGGCTCTGTGTCGGCGGCGGTGGGGCCACAGGCGACCCAGTAGTTGAGCAGCAGTGAGAACAGGATGGCGGCCTCATGCGGGTATTCGGTGGTGATGGAGCCGTCCTTCACGCCGTCCATGATGAGGACGAGGAATCTGTCGGCCACCGTGGTCTGCCAGTTCTCCAGGCTGTGGGCCAGCGTGGTGGAGTCCTCAAGGAACTGCGAGACGTCGCGCTGGATGTCCAGATGCGTTTCGTCGGTGACCGACCTGCGTACGACCTCGCGGATCTTCTCCAGGCCGGTCAGATCGGTGCGCTGGTGCAGTTCGTCGACCAGGCCGTGGCTGACCTCCCAATCCTGATACGTGAGCTCCTCAAGGATGGCTTCCTTGCCGGGGAAGTGGTGGTAGATTGCCCCTTTGGAGAGGTCGCCGAGCTCGTTGACGATGTCCTGCACCGAGGTGTGTTCGTATCCTTTTTCGGAGAACAGCTTCTGCGCAGCGGCGAGAATGCGCCGCCGTGTGATTTCCGGATGTGCGTTGCGCGCCATGGGCTCTCCTTCCGTGCTCGTCCGCATGCTCCGATCTGCCGAGTGGACTTATGGAACCAGTATACATACCGACCGACGGTATGTATAGCTCGGATGTCCGAATCGGGGGATTCTGTCGAGTGAGCGTTCACATACGACACCGTTGCGAACGAATCCCCCGATTCGGACAAACGGTGCGTGCCGTAATCGAAGTTCGGGGGAGTGCGGCACAATGGAACCATGGCATCGAAAGGAAAACCCTCCCCGCGTTCAGCCGTCAAGCCGCTCAGCGATGAGCAGGTCGCACGCCTCGACGCAAAGCATCACCTCGTGGACCCGACCCGCTACTATCCGACCGGTCCGCGCACGCCCAACACCGCCGAAATCAACGCACAGAACCCCAAGGCCACCGAGCGTCTGCTCGAAGGCGTCTCCAAGGTGCTGCGCAACCGCAGCAAGGTGCGCGCCTGGGGTCTGGAGCGCGTCCCCGAAACCGGCACGTTCATCACCGCCGCCTCGCACGTGACCATGTATGACGTGTTCGTGCCGATGATGAGCCTGTTCCACATGGGCCGTCGCCCCCGCTATATGGCCAAGGCCGAAATGGCCAAGTGGCCCCTGATCGGCAGATGGTTCCAGCTCGTCGGCATGCAGCCGGTGCCGCGCCGCAGCGGTCAGGCCAAGGCCATCGAGGAGGAGTCGATCAAGATCATCACCTCCGGCCGGCCGCTGACCATCTGGCCGGAAGGCACCGTGACCCGCGACCCGAAGAAATGGGTCATGAGCCTCAAGCCCGGCATCGGCTACATCGCGCTCGAATCCTCCCGTCGGCTGGGCCGGCAGGTGCCGATCTTCTGCGCCATCACCTGGGGCGCCGCCAGCATCAACCAATGGTGGCCGTGGCCGCGCAAGAACGTGGTCATGTGCTACGACGAGCAGCTCGACTACGCCGACCTGCTCGCCGATATGGACTCCTGGGGCGAGGAGCCGCCCGCCGACAAGGTGTTGGAGCTCACGATGCGCGTCTTCCGCCGCATGAACGAGGTCATGGAAGAGATCCGCGGCGAACGTATGCCCTCTGAAGGATACTGGGATTACCGCAACATGTGCCGCCAGGCGTGGTGAGCCGGATGTGCGGCGTGCGCGGGCGCCGGCTCGCTCGCGCACGTGTCGGTGGCGGCGCACATGCGGACAACCTGGTGCGGCGCCCGTTCGCCGGGCGGCGGGAGTCCCGTGCATACCTGCAGGTAGGATGACCGCAGACCTTGAGACATAGTGGACCGATCGGCAAAGGAGCGGAGCGATGAAGATCACGGTACTGGGCGCAGGCGCATGGGGCACGGCATTCGGCCAGGTGCTGGCAGATGCGGGCAACGACGTGACGATGTGGGCCATCGAACCCGAAATCGTCGAAGGCATCCGCGACCGTCACCACAACGCCGTCCGCCTGCCCAGCGTCGAACGTCTCCCCGAGAACATGACCGCCACCGGCGATCGCGCCGAGGCCGTCAGGGGAGCGGAGATCATCATCGTCTCCATTGCCGCGCAGGCCGCCCGCGTCGCGCTCGAACCGTTCCGCGACCTGATTCCCGGCGACGCCATTGTCGTCTCCCTGATGAAGGGCATCGAACGCGCCACCGGCAAACGGATGGACGAGGTCGTCACCGAGACCCTCAGCCTGCCGGAGGACCGGTTCGCCGCCATCTCCGGACCGAATCTGAGCAAGGAGATCGCCGCGCGCGAGCCGGCCGCCACCGTCGTCGCCTGCACGAACATCGACAATGCGCGCCGTGTGGCCCATGCCTGCACCACGCATTATTTCAAGGCGTTCGTCACCACCGACGTCATCGGATTGGAGATGTGCGGATCGCTGAAGAACGTGATCGCGCTTGCCGTCGGCATGGCGCGTGGCGCAGGCTATGGCGAGAACACCGCCGCGATGATCGAGACGCGCGGCCTGTCCGAGATGACCGCGCTGGGCAAGGCGGCCGGCGCCGACCCCAAGACGTTCTGCGGGCTCGCGGGCGTGGGCGATCTGATCGCCACCTGCGGGTCGCCGTTGAGCCGCAACTACACGTTCGGTGCGAACCTGGGCAAGGGGCTGAGCGTGGAGGAGGCGACGCGCGTGAGCAACGGCGTGGCCGAAGGCGTGCCGACCACCGACGCCGTGGTGGCGTTGGGCAGGAAGCTTGGCGTGCCGACGCCGCTGGCCACCGCGATGAGCCATGTGCTGGATCGCGGCATCAGCTGCAGTGAGATGCTTGCCGAGCTGTTCGGCCCCGATATCACCGAGGAGTGAACGAACGGAGCCATTTCGCTGGGTCGGCGCTGGCAATCAGACGGGAGCAGCGAGGCCCTTTTGTTGCGGGTTTGTGAAGCTACTGCGTCAAATGGTCCATGCACACATGCGGAAGCGCCGACGTAGAGCACGGCTGCGGGTAGGCTGGTACCCGGTTATCTGATCGAATCGGTCGACTGATCGGCCGAATGAAACACGAGACAAAGGACATGGGCAGCATGGCTAAGAAGCGCATCGTGGTGTTGTACGGCGGCAAGGCGGATGAGCATCCGATCTCCTGCATTTCGACCGCCGGCGTCCTGAAGGCGATGGACACTGAGCGTTTCGAGCCGATTCCGGTCGGCATCACCAAGTCCGGCCAGTGGATCGTCAACGGCGAGGATCCGCGCGGCTGGAATCTGAGCGGCGACACCCTGCCCGAGGTCAAGGTCACCCCGGAATCGCGTCCGGTGCTGCTGGACGTGAGCCGTGGCTGCGACGGGTTCCTGGTCGGCGGCGACGCCGTCGAATCGCTCGGTCACATCGATGCGGTGCTGCCGGTGCTGCACGGCCCGTACGGCGAGGACGGCACCATTCAGGGCCTGCTGGAGATGATGAACGTGCCGTACGTCGGCTGCGGCGTGCTTGCCTCGGCCGCGTGCATGGACAAGCATTACACCAAGGTGCTGCTGAACGCCGCCGGCATCGCCACGGCGCCGGGCGTCACGCTGGATGCGCGCTCCTTTGACGCCTCGGACGGGTTCGCCTCCGACGCCGCGGCCATCATGGCCGAGGTCGAGGCCGCCGGCCTGCGCTACCCGCTGTTCGTCAAGCCGTCGCGTGCCGGCTCCAGCTTCGGCGTGACCAAGGTGGAGCGCGAGGGCGATGCGGCCGAACTGGCCGCCGCCGTGTTCGAGGCCTCCCACCATGACTGGCGCGTGCTGATCGAGCAGGGCATCGACGCGCGCGAGATCGAATGCGCGGTGCTGTGCGCCAAGCCGGGCGACGAGCCGAAGGCCAGCTGGCCGGGTGAGATCGTGCTCGACCGTCGCGAGGACGGCGGCGACCAGTTCTACGATTTCGACAGCAAGTACATGGACTCCTCCGCCTCCCATGTGGAAGTGCCCGCGAACCTGCCGGAGGAGACGTTGCAGCGCGTGCGCGAGACCGCGATCAAGGCGTTCAAGGCCGTGGACGGCATGGGCCTGAGCCGCGTGGATTCGTTCGTGACCGCTGACGGCGCCATCATGATTAACGAGATCAACACGATGCCCGGCTTCACCCCGATCTCCATGTACCCCAAGGCATGGGAGGCCACCGGCCTCAGCTACACCGATCTGATCACCACCCTGATCGAGGGCGTGCTCTGAGCTCAGTAGGGGATTATTGCCTTCAGTTGGAAACTTTTCGGGTTTCCAACTGAAGGCAAAGCCATATTTGGCGGTATTCGACGGCGATGATGGCGGATAGGTTTCCAACTGAAGATGACAATCCCCAACTGAATGTGTTGCCCGCAGCCTGACATGAGGTGAGTTCCCACCACCTTTTCTGCAAGGCTGTTGTTCAACCGTTGACTTATGCGCTTAATTGGGGTAGTTTCCGCCATCTTTTCAACAGTTGACCTATGGAGCCGGCGTGTTACCGAAAGTTCAGCGACCGGTCTCCATAATCCGTTGGGGGTTCACGAGACGGCCAACCTGACGTTAACTTGGCCACCTACGCTCCTGAATCGTGAACGGCCGGCAAGCCACTCATCGTTGCCGGGCCGAATGTCACCGAGGAAAGGAACGTAGATGAATTCCCTGCGTAAGATCGCGGCCGGTGCTCTTGCCGCCGCCATGCTGATGTCCGTGGCCGCCTGCGGTTCCGCCAACGCGGCCGGCGGCGACAATGCCGGACAGGCTGCCGACGCCAACGAGGAGTGGGCCGCCGCCACCTCCGTGGCCGACTTCGGCTCCTTCGAGGATCTTGAGACCGCCGCCAAGGAAGAGGGCGCGCTGAACGTCATCGCTCTGCCGCACGACTGGTCCAACTGGGGCGAGGTCATCGAGACCTTCAAGGAGAAGTATCCGGAGATCGAAGTCACCGAGCTCAACCCGAACGCCTCCTCCAAGGAGGAGATCGATGCCGCCAAGACCAACGCCGGCACCGACGCCGCCCCGGATGTGTTCGACACCGGCCTGGCCGTGGCCTCCACCAACACCGATTACTTCGCACCCTACAAGGTGCAGGCCTGGGACAAGATTCCGGATGAGCTCAAGGATCCGGACGGCCTGTACTACGGCGACTATACCGGCATTATGTCCGTTGGCTGGAACAAGGACAAGTACGGTGAGATCGAATCGATTGACGACCTGCTCGACCCGAAGTTCGCTGGCACTGTGGCTCTGAACGGCAAGCCTGCCGAGGCTGGTGCCGCGTTCAACGGATTCGTGATGGTCAACGCGCTCAAGGGCGGCGACCTGAACAACCTGCAGCCCGGCCTGGACTTCTTCAAGGAGCTCAAGGACGCCGGCAACCTGACCCAGGTGGACGTGACCAACGGCACCATCGACTCCGGCCAGACCGGTGTGGTTTTTGACTGGACCTACAACCAGGCCTCCTATGAGGCCAGCCTGGAGAGCAAGGGCGTGGACTGGGAGTACATGACCTTCCCCGAAGCCCAGGTGGTGAGCTACTACAACCAGTCCATCAACAAGGACGCCCCGCACCCGGCGGCCGCCCGCCTGTGGATGGAATACCTGTACAGCCCGGAGGCCCAGAACCTGTGGCTCAAGGGCGGTTCCAACCCCATCCTGCTGCAGTCGATGATCGACGAGGGCACCGTGGACCAGGATATCCTGGCTGACGCGGACGTGCTCGAGGGCGACTCGCTGAGCTACACCAACGAGGACTCCACCCGCATCACCGAGTGGCTGCAGGAGAACTGGGACGCGACGATCGGTAACTGATCCGACCGGTCGGCAAGGAAAGTGCACCATTCCCATGTCTGTAGCACTCGCACAGGGACGGCCCTCCGGTAAGACGGCGGGCCCGTCCGCTACCTCCTTCGTCGCCGCGCACCGCAAGGAACTCGGCACCGTCGGCGTCACGGTTCCGTTCTTCGCGTACACGACCTGCTTCCTGCTGGTGCCCACCATCATCGTGGTTGTCGGCGCGTTCACTGGAGCCGACGGCGGTTTTACGCTCGCCAACTTCGCCAAACTCGCCGAGCCGAACACCATCGCCAGCTTCGGCACGTCGATCGCGGTCTCCATCATCTCCGCAGTAATCGGCTCGGTCGTCGGCGCGCTTGCCTCCTATTCGCTGGTCATCGGCGCCAAACCGGACGGCTTGCTGCGTCGCATGGTCTCCGCCATCTCGTCGGTGCTCGCCCAGTTCGGCGGCGTCATGCTCGCGTTCGCGTTCATCGCCACCATCGGCATCAACGGCGTGGGCACGATGCTGCTGCAGCAGCTGTTCGGCGTGACCGTGGACCCGAACTGGCTGTCCTCGCTGTCGGGCCTGATCGTGATCTACAGCTATTTCCAGATCCCGCTGATGATCATCGTCTTCCTGCCCGCGGTCGATTCAATCCGCAAGGAGTGGCGCGAGGCCACCGAAAGCCTGGGTGGCAGCACCGTTCAGTACTGGACGCGCGTGGCCTGCCCGATTCTGGCGCCGCGTTTTATCTCTGCGTTCCTGTTGCTGTTCGCCAACGCGTTCTCCGCGTATGCCACCGCCGCGGCCCTGTTCTCCCAGCGGGCGATTCTCGTGCCGCTGATGATCCAGGGGGCGATGCGCAACGAGATGGATCCGAACCAGCAGGGTTTTGCACAGGTGCTCGCGTTCGCGATGGTCGTGGTCGTCGCGATCGTGATGCTGCTCAGCCACATCATCGAAAAGAGGGCCGGACGATGGCAGTGACCACTGAGACTCCGCCGCAGCTGCGTGCGGCACGTCTGCGCAAACAGCGCATCATCAAGGCGATTGTGCTGACGCTCACGTTGCTGTTTCTATTCATTCCGCTGGCCTCCATGCTGCTGTTCACGGTACGGCATCCGTTGTCCGGACAGTGGAGTCTGGCCCCGTGGCAGGCGATTTTCACCGGCAACGGCGAGTCGCTGGGCGCGGATCTGAGCGTGCTGTGGGAGGGACTCGGCTCCTCGCTGCTGCTGTGCGTGGTCACGGTGGCGATCATGCTGGTGCTGATGGTGCCGACGATGGTGATCGTGCACATCCGCTCCCGTCGATTGGAGCGGGCGATCGAATGGGTGTCCACGCTGCCGCTGACGATTCCCGCGATCGTACTGGTGGTGGGCCTGGGCCCGATCTACCGCTGGCTGTCAGCCGACGTGCTCAGCACCGACCCGGTGTGGCTGTGCTTCGCGTACGTGGTGCTGGTCATGCCGTTCGTGTTCCGGTCGATTGCGGTGGGGCTGAACTCCATCGACGTCAAGACCCTGGTGGAAGCCTCGCGTTCGTTGGGCGCCTCCTGGCCGCGCGTGTTCTTCCGCGTGATCATCCCGAACCTGTGGCAGTCGATCCTGTCCGCCTCGTTCATCTCCATCGCCGTAGTACTCGGCGAGTACACGGTCGCTTCATTGCTCGGCCGTATGAACCTGCAGGTCGCGCTCTACCAGCTCGGCCAGTCGAATTCACAGGTCTCCACCGCCATGTCGCTGCTCGCGCTGCTGTTCGGCGTGATCCTGCTGGTGGCGCTCGACCTGATCTCCACCGCCATGCGTACATCCAAGGAAGGTAAGTAATCATGACTCTCGCCGATCAGAAGGCGGCTGTTGCCGAAGCATCGGAATCGTTCATCGACAACGAACTGGGCGCCACCGTGACCGAGGCCGCCCAGGCGGTTCTCGAGGGCTCCGCCGAACGCGGCGGCGGCATCCGCATGCAGCATGTGGACAAGATCTATCCGGGAGCCGCCAGCAAGGCGCTCGACGACTTCAACCTGGACATCAAACCCGGTGAGATGGTGGTGCTGCTCGGTGGCTCCGGCTGCGGCAAGTCCACTGCATTGCGCGCGCTCGCCGGACTTGAGGACATCCAAGCCGGACGTATCCTCGTCGGAGGTCAGGACGTCACCGCCACACCGGTGAACAAGCGCAACATGGCCATGGTGTTCCAAGCCTATTCGCTGTTCCCCCATATGACCGCCCTGCAGAACGTGGAATTCGGTCTGGAGGTGCGTGGCATGAAGAAGGCGGAACGCCGCCGGATTGCCATGGAGAAGCTGGAGCTGGTGGGGCTGACCGATCAGGCCGGCAAGTATACGCAGCAGATGTCCGGCGGTCAGCAGCAGCGCGTGGCGTTGGCCCGTGCGCTGGCCATCTCGCCGCGCGTGTTGCTGCTTGATGAGCCGCTGTCCGCGCTGGATGCCAAGGTTCGTGTGCAGCTGCGCGACGAGATTCGCCGCATCCAGCTGGAAACCGGCACCACCACTGTGTTCGTGACCCACGATCAGGAGGAGGCGCTCGCCGTGGCCGATCGCATCGGCGTCATGAACCACGGGCGCATCGAGCAGATCGCCGCTCCGCAGGACCTCTACCAGCGTCCCGCCACCGAATATGTGGCCACGTTCATCGGCTTGACCAATCGCCTGCCCGGCGGCTCCAACGGTTCCGAGGCTGTGGTGTTCGGCCAGCGCGTGCCGCTGCTGGAGGGTTCCAAGCAAGGTCCGCTGGTTGCTGTGCTGGTTCGCCCGGAGGCGCTGACGCTGACTCCGGCCGAGGCGAACACCTCCAACGTGGGCGAGCATGCGCGTGTGGAGACCATCCACTTCCTGGGCGCGTTGGTCCGTGTGGACACGGTGATCAGCTCTGGTGAATGGCAGCGGTGGAACGGCGGAGAACAGCTGCGCGTGACCGTGCAGCTGCCGGCCAGCGAGCTGCCGGCCGGTCTGGCGATCGGCTCCGATGTGGTGGTGGCGCCCAGGGCCGTGCCCGCGTTGGCGGTGTGAGGATTGTCGGGGCGGCCGGCTCGGATGGCCCGCCGCCCCGACAACTGTTGATTTGTGTGTGCAATATGGCCTGTTTCCGATGACTTTTCAACAGGACCATCTTTCAACTGTTGATCTATGCGTTTAACGGCGCCGTTTTCTGCCGACTTCTCAACAGTTCCACTTTTCAACTGTTGAGTTATGCGCTTAGCGGGGCTGGTTCCCACAGGTTTTTCAACAGTTGACCTGGCTAGAACAGACGGTTAAGGGGTGTGGGTTAGACTGAGGCTGAACTGGACCGTTTTGGGGAAAGGAACGGCAATGGACTGGCTGACTCAGGCGCGCTGGCGGTTCGGCCGCATCGGTGCCGGCGCATGCGTGATGCTGGCCGTGTGGGTGGCACTGAACATGGCGCTGTCCATGATGCTGGTGCAGGCGATGGGGCAGAACGCCGTGAACGCGCCGATATGGCTGCAGTTCCTCATCTCCAGCGGTCCGCTGTACCTGATCGCCATGCCAATGGGTCTGATGCTGATGAAGGCGGTGCCCGAGCTGCCGACTCGCAGGTTCCCGATGACTCCCGGCCGGTTCTTCACGCTGCTGCTCATGTGCCTGCCGATCATGTATGGCGGCAACATCATCGGCAACCTGCTGTCGATGGCGCTCTCCGGCGGCACGGCCCAAAACGCGATTGCGGATCTGGCCATGGCCAATGACCCGGCGATGATCGTCTTCGGCGTTATCCTGGGGCCGATCTTCGAGGAGTGGATGTTCCGCAAACAGATTATCAGCCGCACCCGCCGGTATGGCGAGAAGCTGTCGATTCTGCTGTCAGCCCTGATGTTTGCGCTGTTCCATCTGAATCTGTTCCAGTTCTTCTACGCGTTCGGACTGGGGCTCATGTTCGGCTACGTGTATATGCGCACGAGCCAACTGCGTTACTCGATCGTGATGCACATGATCGTCAACTTCAACGGTTCGGTGCTGGCTCCATGGGTGCTTTCGCAGGTGGACCTGGAGGCGCTCGCCACCACGGACACCACCGATCCGGCTGCGGCCCAGGCGCTGCTGGCGCAGAACGGCGCCGGCATGATGCTGGTGTCCGGGTATGGATTGTTACTGATCGCCCTGTCGATTGCGGGCGTGGTGCTGCTGATCACCAAGCGTCGCACGTTCGAGTTCTATACCACGCCCGAACAGCTGCCGAAGGGCCTGGGCGGGCAGACCGCATTCGGCAACCCGGGCATGGTGATTTATATCGCCATGTGCGCCGCGCTCATCGCCTTGTCGATGTATGGCCTGTTCTAATCGGATCGGAACGCCGCTGTCCGTTAGCGCATGGTCGCGGCGATTGCCGAAACCCGTTGCGGTGTAAGCCCGATGATGGCGGATACGTCCCGCAATGTCAGTCCTTGCGCCCGGAATTTGCCGATGGCCGTGCGCGTCAGCGACGATGCTTTCTCTTGACTTGCCGCCGCCGCGGCCCTGGCATCATTGAGTTCGTGCAAGAGCGCTTCGTCGTCTGCTGTCAGACGTGGCGTAACGGTGATGACCCCGATATCTCTGCCCATCGCGCTTGCGGCGTCTCGGACCATGTCTTCAACCTGATTGAGGTGTTTGGCTTGGGTGTAGAGGCCTGGAATCTGTGGTACCTCGATGGCCCACCATTTGCCTGTGCGTGTGGCGATTGCGGTTACGTCCATCATGACTCCTTCGATAGATGATTCAATATGCTCCGTGCCGTGAGACTGTTGATCTCACGGTGTCGCGGCACGGCGGCCTCGCGCTCGCCCAAGCGTACGATGCTGTGCCGGCCGCCCTGACGCCATTCGGCGCGTAGTCCCCGTTCCCGCGCCATTTCGTCGATGAGTTTGATGAGTTCCTTTCGTTTCATCTGACACTCTACCCCCCCATTGAATAGAAAAATCAACACCTATTGATTTATCCCCTCCATGTGAACGTGCTGCTGCAGATGTCCCCGAGGCAAACGTCCTCTCGTTTCCACTATCCGTGGTTGCCTGTTGCGTTGTCAACCGTGTTCCGGCAATGTGGTCGAACGCTACTCCGTGGTGATCGGACCGGCGCCGGCGTGCTGCTCGATGAAGTCGGCCCCGGCCAGCGCCCGCGCCGCGGCATCGGCCGCGGTGGAGGGGAACACGTCGAACCGTGCGTACACCTGCACCTCCGCGGTGATGCCGTATGGCGTGAACCCGGTGAACTTGACGAGCGTCGGCACGTTCTCCAGCCGCATGCTTTCGGTCGCTTTGTTGACCACGTCCAGCGCGCGCCGCTCGACCTCCTTCAGGTCGCTGCCCGCGGCCACCGTGAACGGCACCGGCACGTACCCCTCCGACGCCTGCGTGAGTTTCTCCAGCGATGACGTGTTGAGCACCGAGTTGGGGATGACCATCTGATTGCCGCCGCGTTCGAGGATGACGGTCTGCCGCCAGGTGATGTCCTTGACCACGCCGGTGGTGCCTTGGATGCGCACCAGGTCGCCGGGCTGGATCACCTTGCCGAGCATGAGCCCGAACCCGCTGATGATGTTCGCGATCGTATCCTGCATACCCAGGGAGATCGCGACGCCGCCGACGCCGAGCGCGGCCAGCAGTGTGGTGGGGTTGACGCCGAACACCGGCTGCAGCACGATGGTGATCGCCGCCGCCCAGATGATCACGCGAAGGATGTTGGCGAAAATCGATGCGTTCGGGATGCTGGCCCGTTCCAGAACCTCGTTGGTGATGCGGGCCAGAACCCTGGTGGCTATCATGGCGACCGCCATCACGATCACCAGCAGGATGATCCTGCCCGTATGCTGCTGCAGCCACTCCGTGATCACATCCATCACACGCCCCGTTCCTGTTATGCGTTCGTCGCCATATCGTCGTCGGTCGTCTTGCTTGTTCCCATCCTACCGACTGTCTGCGGAAGGAGACGGTTCGTATGGATTCCGGCGGAATGTGACACCTGTCCGGGAGCGGAGGTGTCGGGATCCAGCAGGAGGCTGGGTGCGTGACGATGGGCGATCCGCCGACCGGAGTAGTTACGGCATCCTGTTCACCGTCCGAACCGCCTCATTCGGGATGCCTTGCTCCAGCCGGTCCGTCGCGTATGGTCCGTCCGTCGCGCGTTGCGCTGCTGCGTCTGCGACATGTTCGGGCGCATGATCAGCGTCAGACCTTCGTAATCCACCGGTTCCCACTCCTGCCCGTGCGTCTTGAACGCCAGGCCCTGCTCGTTGTCGGTCGTGTACGCCATGATCGCGCGACCGTGCTTGCAGTTCTCGCGAATCTGCTCCCACAGCAGTTCCCGTACCCGTGCCGAGACCTTGCCCACATAGACGCCGGGTGAAATCTCCATCAGCCATCGGGTCAGGTGCCCGCGCAGACGTTCGGGCACCACGGCCAGCACCACTACGACCACGGGTCCACCCCCATATCGTCGTCCGACGACGGTTCCGCATCCTCCCACGGTCCGAACGCGTCACCGAGAGGATCGTCTGCGTCGGCACCGGCGCCGCCGGCGACGTGAGACCGGGGACTCTGCGCGTAGTTCGTGCCGGCCGCCACCATGCTCTGCCTGCCGGCCCAGAGATTGAGCTCGTCGCGGTAATCCTCGTCATCGTCGTCCGGATGTTCGGCGATGTCGGACGGGATGTCGTCGACGTCGGCGTAATAGTCCACGTCCTGGTCGTCGGATTGCGGCGGATGCTGGGCCAGGGAGCGGGGGGCCGCCATCCGCGGCGCCGTCCGCGGTGAGCAGGTAGCGGACGTCGTGCACGCAACGTTGCATGAAGCGTCCGTCGCGCATGCGGTCGCGCACCGCGCGTCGTGCGGCGACCCCGATATCCGGCGGTTCCTCGGCCGCCAGATCGAACGCCAGCGGAACGGTGATCTCGACCTTGTACAGGTCGGCGATGTCGTAGACGAAGCTGCGTTCGTTGCGGGCGTGGACGAAGCCGAGCCCCGGCGAGCATCCGAGTGCGACGATGATGGCATGCACTACGCCGTAGAGCGAGGTGTTCGCCGCCGACAGCGCCTTGTTCACGGTGTCGGATGATTCGAAATCCTCCACCTTGTACGAGCGTCCGTTCCAAGGCACTCCGGTGCGGGCGGATTCGCGCTCGTAGGCCCGGCGGACGCGGGTGCCCTCCTTGCCGAGGAGCTGCTGCATGGTCAGACGCGAGGTGTCCTCGTCGGGGAACCGCATCTCGTACATGCGCCGGGCGACCTTGAGTCGGGAGCGCTCGGAGGACACCAGTTTCGCCTGCGCTTCGAGCAGTCGGGTGGATCGTGACAACGAGGCCCCGTGGCAGTAGTATCTGACGCCCTGCTCGCCGACCCAGATGCAGGTCGCACGTGATTCGGCGAGCAGGGATATGGCGGCGTGCGTCACGGTGCTGCCTGGGCCGAGCATGAGCACGCTGAGCGTGGCGGCGGGCACGTGGACGGTTCCGCGCTTGTCGGTGATCGTCACGGCGTTGCTGTCGCGGTTGACCACGCAATGCTCCGCATACAGGAACGACAGACGATCCTCCGCCCGCGCGAGCGACGTCAACGGCGGCGGTTTGATGCCCGGGACGTCCGCCATCTCAGGCTCCTGCCGGCATGTCGTCCGAGGCCGGATTGGGGACCGGGACGATGGTGAGCAGGCCGAATCCGTACCCGCGGCCCCGGCCGATGCCGGTGATCAGCGCCTGCCGGAACGCTGCCGGGTCGTCGATGGCCAGGAATCCGTCGAAGATGGCCGAATGCAACGTCACCTGCCGGTCCTGCCTCATGAACGAGACGGCGCCGGAATCCCTGACGATGACCTCGGGCACGTCGAGCCGGTTGATGGGAACGTGGAACCCGCAACGTGACGCCTGGCGGGTCAGCCATTCGATCTGTTCGTCCTGTTTGGCGATCGGGATGCGTTTGCCGCGGACGCCGGGTTGGCACGACCCGATGTTCTTGGTCGGGTTCGCCTTGAGCCGGAACCGCCACTGCTGGCCGGTGGCGAGCTGTCCGAGGAACGGATCGTAGCTGCAGGTGGCGATGTCCGACAGTTCGGCGCCGAGCTGCTCCTGGATCACCGCCGCGTTGACGTAGCCGCTGCTGACGATATACAGGGCGTGGACGGTGTGTCCGGGGTCCAGCCGCCACAGGGTGCGCTGTTGGTTCCCGTCCGGGGACCCGGCGGCCGCCGCCCGTTGGACGATGGCGTGGATGCGCTCGTTCGACGCCAACGCGTGCCGGGCCGCACGATGCCGGGGGTTGATGCGTATGCGGGTGAACGTGGTCATGCTTCGGTCTCCTTGTCGGATGGCGCATCGGCTTCGACCGGTGCCGACAGAATGGCGGTCATGGGGTCGTGAGTGTCGGCGGGGAAGTCCGTATCCCGATATTGGCGGCGATTGCCGGGGATCAGAGCGTCCGGCGGCGTCGGCCCCCCGACGGTGGGATGGGGGTGCACCGTTCCCAGCCGCACGACCGTGCGTTTCTTCCAGAGCCGGCCGCGCGGGTCGAAACTCAGTGGGGAGTCGTTCAGCTCGAACGCGTCCTGGCCATTCGTCGCGGCGTCGGGGGATTCCACGAAGATCTCCGCCTCCAGCCTGTTCGGGAACCGCCAGGCGTTCCGCAGGCAGCGGCGCTGGTGGAACGCGGTCGCCTGCCAGGGGGCGGATCGGAGTGCATCCTCCAGAGGTTCGTCCACAATCCATGCGGCGACCGGACCGTCGGGCGGACATGACCGGCGCCCCAGGAACAGCGGGAAGTGCGGGGCGGCCAGGGCGTCCGCGTATTCGCGCAGCCGCAAGTCCCCGTCCGGATCCTCCAGGGCCGTCAGGAACACGGCATCCGACAGGTAATGGCGGTGCGAGAGCGGCATCGACTCCCCGGCGTCGTTATGTGCCGTGTGGAAGTCGTCGAGCAGCACCCCGGGCTGGTCGACGCGCACGCCGAACCGCAGTCCCTCGAACCGGTTCAATGGTTCCGTTCGGGCCATGCCGAGCGCGGCGGCGATCATGCCGATGACGCCGCTTTTGGTCGGATAGGGTTCCGTGGACCGCAGGTTGAATCGGCTGCGCGATCCCCACGATTGCAGCGGCCCTTTGAGCCGTATCAGCAGGACGCTCATCGTTCACTCCCGGACCAGACGCGCGGCGACCGCATCCCCGAGCTCCGTCAGCACGTCGTGCAGCGGCTGCCGGGCCGCGAGCTGGTCGGCGGCCTCGGTGCCCTTGCCGACGCGGACCACCCATGTGCGCACCGGCGTCGTGCCGTAGCTGGCGTCGATCTCCTGCTCGCGCTCGACCAGCGCCTTGGTGGCGTTGGCGACGATCTCGCCGGCGATCGGGCGTTCGAACGCGCCGACCAGGTTGACGGCCTGCGTGTCGCGCAGGTTGACGACCACCAGATCCGGCAGGGTGTTGTGCGCGAACGTGTTGATCTTGCCGTTGGGCACGGTGGTGGCGAAGGCGTCGACGAACGCGGTGACGGCCTGCGTGGTGGCGTTGGCGTCGCCGAGCGTGTCCAGCAGCCTGTCCACGTCCACGTTGGCGTACCGGTAGAACGTGGCGGAGTTGAACTCGACGTCGCCGATCATGGCGGCGCCCGCGTCGCCCTCCTCGTCGCTGTCCTGCTTGACGTCATCCACGGCGGTGAAGTTAGCAGATATATTGGAAAACTCCGCGAGTGCGGAGCAGGCCCGTAGCTGTGTTTGATACACGGATCATCTCCGCGATGCGGAGTCATACGGTTGCGGAACGGGGTGCCCGTATGCCGGTGGGCGCGGGCGCTCGCCATCGTGTTCCATCGTATCGCATCAGCTCTCATCGCGAATCGCCTGCCAGCCGACCTCGGGAGTATACCGGTACGCGATGGTCCTACGCACGGGTTTGCGCCTTGTGCCGGCGGCTCCGTCATCCTTCGGATATTCGTCGATGTCGATCGATACGCGCCCATCCGCGTCCAACGGCAACAGCAGCTGCCCGGCGATCTCCGGTATCCGCTGCCAATCCATCCACAGGCGGGACGCGGCATCCGACCCGGTGCAGTGCAGTTCGGCACCGCGGATGAACGCGTTGAGCGAGCAACCGGCGCTGTACCGACTCAGCGAGATGGTGCAGGACAGGATGTCCCGAACCTGATCCTCAGAGGGCATTCCCATGCCATTGGGCAACGGGTCGTCGGATCGGAAATCGCCCCAAGACGGCAATTGGATCCCATCGGATGTCCGCTGCAGCACGATGACCTCGACGTTCTCGTCGCTGTCGCGGACCGCGGCGCGGGCCTGTCTTGCCTTGTCGGAGTGTCCGTCGGGATCGTCAATGGGATTGTCACCGAGCCAGTCATCCAGATTGCAAGGCGACGAACTCGGATCCAGGATACGGAAGGTTCTGGCGGTGGCCTGCTTGCGGTCCTGCTGATCGGCCCAATCATCGGCGGCGGATCGCATGACGTCCTGCCACGATTCCGGTCCAATCTGGTCGGAACCGTAGGTGTGCTGCACGAGTTCCGGAATGGCGGCAGGGATATCGATGACCTGTTCCGTGTCCGGGGATATCCCCAGCACTGCCAACGACCGCAGCAGCAGGTGACGGTGGTACACGGTCGCCACGCCGGCGCTGAACTCCGGGGTCGCATCGTCCTTCCACTGCGCGATGCCGGTGACGAACAGCTGCGGGGAACGCAGACGCTCGGGGCGTTCGCCCGCGTCGCGGCGGTGCCGGTGCAGACGACCCGCGCGCTGCAGGATCAGGTCGATCGGGGCGACGTCCGTCACCATGAGATCGAAATCGACATCCAGCGACTGTTCCGCAACCTGAGTGGCCACAACAATCGCACAATGAGGTCGGTCCGTGCTGTCGGGACCGAACCGGTGAACCAGATCGCGGTCGATTCGCGCACGGTCGAACGCCAGGAACCGCGAATGCGCCAGCGTGACGTCGGCGTCCAGCTCCTCCGCCAGTTCCTGTTGGATCAGTTGGTAGGCGTGCTGCGCGCGGGCGACCGTGTCCCGGATCACGATCGCACAGCCGCCGTCGGCGAGCTGGGTGTGCAGCAGGGAGACGAGGGATTCGTCGGAGTCGTCGCAATACCGGACCGTGATACGGGAGGATCTGCCGGACGGATCCGGGGCGATATACCGCGGGGTGTCCGTGTCTTCTCCGGACAACGAAATCAGCGGATACCGCAGATCATAGGTCGATTGCGCGTCGGGAGACTGGGGTGAAGCGGTGCCGGGCATCCGGGCGGCGGACGCGGCATCGCGTTCCCGACGCCGGCGCCAACGGGCGTGACTGCCATGTCGCCGTTCACCGTCGGACGACGTCGTAACATCGCCGGCGGATTCGTTCCGGTCGTGTCCGCTGTGGTCCAAGGCGTACCGGCGTTCGCTCCTCAGCGCCCGTCTGCCCGCCTCATAGGCCTGCAGGTACGCGAGGCGACGCTGCTGCGGCAGCGTGGCGCTGAGCATGATGACGGGCGTTTCATAATAGGCCAGCCATGACAGCACCCGCTCCATGAACATGTTCATGTACGCGGTGTTCGCATGCACTTCGTCGAGCACGACCACCTTGCCCGCCAACGCCAGGTGACGGAGCACCACATGCTTGCTGCGCAAGGCCGCCATCAGCACCTGGTCGATGGTGCCGACCACGAAGTCGGAAAGATTGCCCCGTTTCCTTCCCGAGAGCCAGGGGTTGACCGCCGCGGACAGCGCATGCTGCCGGCTGTCGGAACGGCTGCCGGGGTGACCGTCTGAGTTGGCGTGGCCCATGCTCCAACGCAGCTCGAAATCGTCACTGAACGTATTGAACGCCGTGTCCGCCGAGGTCTCGTCGTTATGCCGCCGCATGCGCAGCGCGGCGAATTCGTCGTTCAGGTCCCGTTTGCCGTGGGCGAGGAAGACCGAGGCGAACGTCGGACGATTACCGGCCGGCAGCCGGCCTATCCAATCGGTGAAACGCGTGAACATCGCATTCACCGTGGCTTGGGTCGGCAGCGCGTAATACACGCCGCCGAGATGGAAGCGATCCGCAAGGCGCTCCGCGGCCAGCAATGCGGCCTCGGTTTTTCCTTCGCCCATATTCGCCTCGAGAATCATCAGACCGGGTTCCGCCATGGTATCGGCCGCCTCCACGGCGGCGCGTTGCGCGGGGCGCAGCGTCGCATCCGGAATCCGGAAACGTTCGGCGAACAGTCGGTCGTACACGGTGCGGGCACCGTCGGGGGATGTGGCATCGGACGTTCTTTTGGATACATCTACTGGTGCGTGCGGTGCCCGCCATGGCGCGGGTATGCCGATCTCCTTCCACGCCCGCGCGGCGCGGGCGTCGGCGTCGAATGTGGTCTCGTCCTGACTGGAGGTGTTGAGCGGGAAGTATCGTGTATTGCTGGCGATCCAGTCGCAGACGATCACGGCGGCGGTCAACAGAGTCTGCGAACGCTTGGGAATGGGGCGTTGCGGCCATGTTGGGGATATGGCGTCGATGCCATTGGCGGCGGCCATCCAATCGAACAATTCGAACCTGCACCGTTGCCAGTCGGAAGGGGCGGAGGTGCGGGACAGGCCTGCCAGCCGGGCGCCGGCGCTGTCTCTTAACATCAGTTGCTGTCCGTCGCTGATCGAGGTGCCGTGATGTCCGCCGACGACATTGGCCAATCCGAGCGCCGGGAGTGTGGGCCGTGTCTGTTGCGGTGTGCCCGTACGGCTGCGCTCGCCGTCCAGGTCGCAGGTGCCGGGGCGTGCGGTGGTACGAGCCGTGAGCCAGTCGCGCAGATCGTGATAGCCGACGAGCTCATGCCGGATGCGCGAACGGTTTTCGACTCCGAAGAAATCGTACTCGATGGTCAGACCGGTATGTTGCGTGCGCGTGGCGCAGCGCTGATTCATCATCTCGAATGCGGGCGAGGCCTTGCCCGCATCATGGACGCCACACAAGAACAGGAGTGTTGAGCGTGCCTCGCTCATGCCGCCGAGGTCCGCGGCCAGAATCTCCTTGACATGATCGGGGAGAAAATCGTCCCAGACATGCGATGCCGTGGCGGCGGTGTCTTCGAGATGCTGCCACAGTTGGAGATAGCTCGGGTCGGACGGGTCGGCAAGATTGGTTTTCGCCCATACGGACAGGGTTTGTTTGGAGAGACCGAGGGGGATTCCGACGTCGAATAGAGGGGTGGCGGTCTTGAAGTTGTCGGTGCTCGAAGGTGGTGTGTTTGCTGATGGTGCACCTGCGGGTGGTGTATGGTTGGTCAAGTGTTCCCCCTATCTCCATTGATGCTGACCAGCATAGCAGAAACCGGGGTGACATGCGTCCGCAGGTATGGGCTTCAGACGGCTGTGATTTGTGTCGGTTGAGAATATGGTGGCACTCTTGGGCTGGAGCCGGCTACCTTGATATCGATGTGCGCTTGCTGCGGACTCTACGGTGAACGAATCGAATATTGCGGGCCGTTGGTCCGGGCGGGAACGCAATATAATGCAACTACCTGTCCCGCACGCGCGGGGTTGATCCCGGGGCCGTGGCCAAGGCGTTGCGCCTGCCGTCACCTGTCCCGCACGCGCGGGGTTGATCCCTGGTCGACGACCTCCTGCATGGTCGACACGATACCTGTCCCGCACGCGCGGGGTTGATCCCCGTAGGACACGCAGGTGAACGTGACCGTGCCGACCTGTCCCGCACGCGCGGGGTTGATCCCTCCGCGTGGACAGCATCGGCCCGGACCTCAACACCTGTCCCGCACGCGCGGGGTTGATCCGGCGTCACCAATCCCGATCCGCAGGTCATGGAAACCTGTCCCGCACGCGCGGGGTTGATCCCGCGGCCGGCTCCCACGCATTGGGGTCGAGGGACCATCTCCGCGTGTGCGGAGCGTGTCGGGGATCACCTCCGCGTGTGCGGAGCAGACGGCATAGGCCTCGGTCTCGGCCATGCCCTGCAGGGATCACCTCCGCGTGTGCGGAGCAGACTTGGAGTCGAACCAAGCACGCAGACCCTTGTTGGGGATCACCTCCGCGTGTGCGGAGCAGACGATACCGGCGAAGGCCCGCCCACAGTCTATCAGGGATCACCTCCGCGTGTGCGGAGCGACGTGCCTCACGTTTTTTGAGCGCGAAATGTGTAGTGGTGCCTCATCGGGAA
>SAMEA3387449__coassemble_1147_pt1 | contig 66224 bp, 38 predicted proteins | sample SAMEA3387449__metabat2_low_PE_011 | metagenome-assembled genome bin SAMEA3387449 (sample SAMEA3387449) | Felis catus | biome: Faeces | place: United Kingdom | collected 2012
TGGGCAGGCAGGCGAACGGCTGCGCGCAGATCACGTTCGGGCAGCCCTGTTCGATCAGTTCGAGGATCTCGGCGGTCAGCAGCCATCCCTCGCCGGCCTGCACGCCCACCGAGGTGACCTCGGCGGCCTTCTTGACCAGTTCGGGCATCGGCTCATCCTGCTGGAACTTGCCGCCGGCCAGATCGATCGCCGCACGCACCGGGTTGAGGTAACGGTCCAGTCCCCAGCGCATCGCCGCATAGGCGAACTTGTTGCCGCCCTTGCCCAGATAGTGCTCGTTCCAGTCCGAGATGTACGGGCGGGTGGTCATGAACTCCATGATGCCCGGCACCACGGCCTCGCAGTCCTGCGACTCGATGACGTCGACCACATGGTTGTTCGCATCCGGATGGTACTTGACCAGGATCTCGCCGACCACGCCGACGCGCACCTTGCGCGGGATGTCCTGCAGCGGCAGCGCGTCGAAGGATTTCACGATCTCCTTGACCAGCGTCGGATACGGCAGGAAACCCTTGCCGATCGTCTTCGCCGCGGTGGCGGAGCGGCCGTGATGCTCGATCGTCTCGCGCACGATCGTGTCCCACTGCCGATACAGCGCGTCTGCACTGCCGGGTGTGGCCTCATACGGGCGCACACGGTACAGGCACTTCATCAGCAGGTCGCCGATGACCAGCGCCTTGATGGCGCGGTGCAGCAGCTGCGGAGTCGGCTGGAAGCCGGGGTTGTCCTCCAGGCCCTGCGTCGAGATCGCGATGACCGGAATCTGCGGATAGCCGGCGTCCACCAGCGCCTTGCGGATCAGGCCGAAGTAGTTGGTCGCACGGCACATGCCGCCGGTCTGGGTGATGGCCAGCGCCACCTTGTCCGGATCGTACTTGCCTTCAAGGATCGCGTCGATCAGCTGGCCGATGACCATGATGGCCGGATAGCAGGCGTCGTTGTTCACGTACTTGAGGCCGACCTCGACGTCCTCATGGTTGGCGTGTTCGAGCACGTCGAACTTGTAGCCGGCCGAGCGGATCACCGATTCGACGAGCGAGAAGTGGATCGGGCTCATCTGCGGGGCCACGATCGTATACTCCTTCTTCATGGACTTGCCGAACGGGATCTTGTTGGCGTACTTGGTCAACGTGGCCGAGTTGTGCGCTCCCTTCTTGCTCTGCCCCGCTGCGGCGTTCCGTGAGGCGTCCTTGACCGCCTGGGTGAGCTTGGGGTTGCCGCGCATGACGGTGTCGAGCATGACCTGCCGGCCCGGGGTCGGCGCCTCGGATCCGGTCCTGCGGAATTCGCCGGTCTTCGGCCGCTGCGCCGCGGCCAGCGCCGCCTCGGCGGCGGCCAGCTGCGCCTTGGCGGATTCGACCGCATCCTGCGCGGCCTTCAGCTCGGCGTCGGATGCCGCGGACCGTCCGGCCTTCGGAGTCGCGTCCCCGGCGGACTCGACGAACTCGACCGAATCGGTAGACCCGGCGGCTGCGGCGCGCGCGGCGTTGGACTCGCGCTCCTCGACCGCGGCCTTGAGGGAGCGCAGACGGATCTTGGCGGCGCCCAGATTCGAGACCTCGTCGATCTTGAGCATGGTGTACACGTCGGCCTTGTCGGCCAGGATCTCCGCCACCTGGTCGGTGGTGATGGCGTCCAGGCCGCAGCCGAAGGAGTTGAGCTGCACGAGTTCGAGCCCCGGATAGGAGGCCACGAAGTTCGCCGCCGCGTACAGGCGGGAATGGTAGGCCCACTGGTTGGTCACGCGCAGCGGCATGCGGGTGGTGACCTTGCGGTCGTCCACGTGGCGGAAGCCGTTGGCGTTGCGCTTGCGCGGATCCTCCTCGCCTTCGGACAGATAGTCGCTCAGATGCAGCTTCTCGCCCGGCTGCAGCTCGCAGATCGAATCCTCGGAGAGCACCACCATGCCCAGCGAGCAGATCGTCTCGGGAATGCCGTGGTTGATCTCGGGGTCGATGTGGTACGGACGGCCAGCCAGCACGATGCCGCGGCAGTCGTGTTCCTTCATGTACGCCAGGGCGCGCAGGCCCTCCTGCTGCACGTCGTACTTGAAGACCTTGTCCTCGGCGTAGGCGGCCTTGACGGCCTCCTGCGCCTCCTCGCGGGTCACGTTCGCCCACGCGAACTCCTCCACGATGCGCTCGACCATCAGCTCGTGGTTGGCCAGGTTGAAGTACGGCCGCATGTAGCGGATGCCCTCTTCGCGCAGTTCGGGCATATTGGCGCCGATAACCACCGGATAGTTGGCCACCACCGGGCAGTTGTAGTGGTTGTCTGTGTTGTCGACCAGGTTCTCCTCGTAGCTCACGCACGGGTAGAAGATCGTCTTCATGCCCTTGCCGAGCAGCCACTTGATGTGGCCGTGCACCAGCTTGGCCGGGTAGCAGATGTTCTCGGAGGCGATCGACTCGATGCCCGTCTCGAACAGTTCATGGCTGGAACGGCCGGAGATCACGACCTTGAAACCCAGCGAGGTGAGCAGCGTGAACCAGAACGGATAGTTCTCATACATGTTGAGCACGCGCGGGATGCCGATCTCGCCGCGGGTGGCCTTCTTGTCGGTGAGCCTGCGGTAGGCGAAGCACCGCTTGTACTTGTAGTCGTACAGGTTCGGCCGGTCGGAACGCTGCTTCTTGGCGTCGCCGCCGCGTTCGCAGCGGTTGCCGGTCACGTAGCGCGAGCCGTCGGCGAATGTGGTGATCGTCAGCTTGCAGTGGTTCTGGCACAGCTTGCACACGTCGCGCGTGCTGGTCATCGTCAGGTTGTCGAGTTCCTCGCCCTTGAGGATCGTGGACTCGGTGCCGTCCTCATAGTGCATGCGGGCGGTGAGCGCGGCACCGTACGCGCCCATAAGCCCCGCGATGTTCGGGCGGGTGACCTCGCGCTCGGTGAGCAGCTCGAATGCGCGCAGCACGGCGTCGTTGAGGAACGTGCCGCCCTGCACGACCACCGTATCGCCCAGTTCGCCCGAGTCGCGCAGCTTGATGACCTTGTACAGCGCGTTGCGCACCACCGAATAGCACAGGCCCGCGGCGATGTCCTCGATCGAGGCACCTTCCTTCTGCGCCTGCTTGACCGAGGAGTTCATGAACACGGTGCAGCGCGAGCCCAGGTCCACCGGATGCGTGGAGTTCAGCGCGGCCTGCGTGAACTGCTCGATGGTCAGGCCCATCGACTGCGCGAAGGTCTGCAGGAACGAGCCGCAGCCGGAGGAGCAGGCCTCGTTGACGGCGATCGAGTCGATGACGCCGTCGGTGATGGCCAGGTACTTCATGTCCTGGCCGCCGATGTCGATGACGGCGGTGACGCCGGGGCTGACCATTTCGGCACCGCGGTAGTGCGCCATCGTCTCGACCACGCCCTCGTCCAGGTGCAGGCCGGTGGTGATCAGGCCCTCGCCGTAGCCGGTGGCGCAGGAGCGTGCGATCCACGCGCCCTCGGGCAGTTCGGACTGGATGCGCTTGACGATGTCGATGGCCGCGGTCAACGGGCTGCCGTCGTTCGTGGCGTAGCTGGACCAGACGATCTCACGGTCGTCGTTAACCAGCGTGGCCTTGATAGTGGTCGATCCGGCATCGATGCCCAGGAAATGCGGGCCGGACGCGTCCTCCAACGTGCCGATGTGCACGTGCTCACGGTGGTGCCGGGCGTTGAAGGCCTCGCGGTCCGCTTCGGTCGGGAACAGCGGGGGCATCGTCGGGGTGTTGACCGGCAGGTGTTCGAGTTCGTCCAGACGCGCCAGGATGTCGGCGCAGGGGCGGGCCTCGAAGTGTCCGACGGAGTCGAGCTTCTCCGGCTGCCCGGCCAGCAGGGCCGCGCCGAACGCCACGTACAGATGGGCGTCGGTCGGCACGATGAATTCGTCGACCTTGCCTTCGAGCGCCCGATGGAACGCCTCGCGCAGCTCGGACATGAAGAACAGCGGGCCGCCCAGGAAGATGACGGTGCCGTGGATCGGACGGCCGGACGCCAGACCGGCGATGGTCTGGGTGGCGACGGCGGTGAAGATGGAGGCCGCCAGATCCGGCTTGGCGGCGCCGTCGTTGATCAGCGGCTGCAGGTCGGTTTTGGCGAACACGCCGCAGCGGGATGCGATCGGATACAGCGTGGTGTAGTGCTTGGCCATCTCGTTGATGCCTTCGGCGTCGGTGTCCAGCAACGTGGACATCTGGTCGATGAACGCGCCGGTACCGCCCGCGCAGGAGCCGTTCATACGCTGCTCCGGCGTCGGCTTGAGATAAGTGATCTTGGCGTCCTCGCCGCCCAGCTCGATGATGACGTCGGCCTGCGGGTATTCGGCGTCGATCGCCTCGGTCTCGGCGATGACCTCCTGGATGAACGGTACGTGCAGGCTGTCGGCGAGCGCCAGACCGCCGGAACCGGTGATGGCCAGTCGGACCGGTTCGTCACCGCGGCCCTCCTCCACGAGCTTGGTATGGATGTCCTGCAGCAGCCCGGCCACGGTGGCACGCACGTTGGCGTGGTGGCGGCGGTAGTCGGAGAACAGCGTGGCGTCGAGCGCGTCGGTCTGGTCGAGCACCACGGCCTTCACCGTGGTCGATCCGATGTCAAGCCCCACGCGCAACGGCTTCGCCTCACGGTTGCCGGCCACGGTATTCGCTGTATCCACCATGTATACCTCGTTCGCTTCGACGCCGGGGCGATGCCGGTCAGGACACCGCGTACGCCCGGTTGCTCATACCGTAATATAGTCGGGGACCAGTCCAAACGCGGCTCGGGACGTTAGCGCATCGCGTAATCCCCCGATTGGCGCCGTGCATATACGACGGCGGCCGGCCGCAACTCCATGGGGGGGGATCGCGGCCAGCCGCCGTCGGTCAGGGGAAACGGGATGCTAGAGCTTGAATCCCGCGTAGTTCTTGGCCACTTCAATGACCCGGTAGACATCGAGGTTCGGCTGGTTCAGCTGTTCGTTGCGCCGGATGAAATCGAGGAAGCCGTGCCAGAGGTGGTCGGCCTCGTCGCCATCGCCGGCGGCGAGCGCCCGCAGCGCGCCGGCCAGATGCAGCACGTAGGTGCGGTGATGGCTCAGCAGCACCCATTCGCGCTTGACCGGTCCCTCGTACGAAGCGATATGCGCTTCGATGACGTCGAGGAAACCATCGGCCTCCTTGACGGCCTGCGCGTATCGATCCGCCATGACCGGGTCCTGCCGGGAGCCGATCGCATTGAAGTAGTCGCACGATGACAGCTCGCTCAACCGTTCCAGCCACTGGGCGGCCTGCTGCCAGTCGGGACCATAGAGCGCCTCGAAGTACTCGCGCTTGAGATCCTCGTAATCCAGTGTGTCATCCCACAAGGTGCGTCCCATGACATAGTCGGGGAAGAACGTGGGAGCGCCCACGCGCAGTTCCTGACAGCTCATGTACCCGCCCAGGCCCAGATGGCCCAGATACTTCACATCGCGCGAGATCGTGCGTGCGATCTTCATGTATCCCAGATCACCGTAGTGGGCGCGGCCGAGCGGGTAATCATAGACGAAGCTGTCGCCGTCGAAGACTTTGCGCCAAGCGAACAGGTAGGCCAGGTTTTCCTCCAGCGAGTTGGGCATCGTGTAGTGATTGCGCACATACGGCTCAGGCTCGGGCACGCCATGGTCGTAGTCCACATCCGCATAGCTTTTCTCGAAGGTGCGCGTGATCGGCGCGAACATCATCGTGAACCGCTCCGGGTGGGCGATACGCTCGTGCTCGGGCGCAAACAGCAGCTCATGGTACAGCAGGAAGCAGATGCGGGTGTCCAGTCGCTCCTCGGTCAGGCGTTCGTCCAGAAGGTTGAGGAAGCGCACATATTGGTCCGAGACGAGTTCCTTGGAGCATTCAGCGCATTCGCAGATGTTGTTGTCCGCATCGGAGAGCCAGACGTGCAGATAGTCCACGTCGGGCCGGCGGCGGGCGTAATCCACGACATGCTCGACCATGGCCGGGATGACCTCGGGGTTGGCGAAATCGAGGCTCGTCAGGATCGGCGCGCCATCGATCAGCTCGCGCTTGCCGTTGACCTCGGCCACAAGCGGTTTGCGGTCCTCGGGCAGCGTGATGCCACGCTCCCAGCCGAACTTCGAGGAGTATCCGAGCACCTCGCCGGTCCAGCCGTGGCCGACGCGGTGGTGGACCAGGCCGCGGGCGGCCATCGCCTCGTCCACCTGGTCGCTCATGCGTTGGGCGATGTCCGTGCTGAAGGGCTCCTTGGCGGCGTAGGGGTTGAACTCGTGGTCGTACCAGCGCTTGAGGAAGGAGTATGGGTTCTCGAACTGCACGAAGAAGGCGTTGAACCCGACCTTGGGCATCCAGTCGATGAAATCGAGGATGTTCTCGATGCTGTCGGCGCCTTCGATGCATACGCCTCGGTGGACCTGCGAAGCCGTCTGCTCCAGGTGCAGGCTGCGCGAGGCGAATGCGGACGGATTGAGGGCGGCGAGCAGCTCATGGGCGCGTCCGGGGCGCGTCCACCGGCAGCCCATCTCCTGAAAGAAGCGGTAGACGCCGATGAGCAGGGCCACGTCGGTGTTGGCGTGGATAGACAGACGCCCGTCCTTGAGGTCGATCGCGAAGGCGTCGTGGATGCCGGGGCCGTTGTGTACGCGGTCGCTGGCCAGGCTGACCTGCGCCTGCCCCTGCCCGGTCTGGGCATCCGTAACCGTCAGCCCGAACACCGCGTGCGCGAGCCGTGTGAATTCGTTGCGGCATGTGGCGGCCACGGCCTCGCCGGCCTCGACCGCAAGCCCGATCGTCATTGCTACGTCGCTCATGCCCGTGCTCCTTCGACGTTCGGCGTGGCTGTGGCCGTGGCGGCCTCGACGGTTGCGGCGACTTCGGCGGTTGCGCCGGCCTCAACGGTTTCGACGGTTTCGGCGGCCGATTCCTTGCCCTGTTCGATCCTGACATGCGCCATGTCGGCGGCCTTGAAGAACGGGTAGTAGATCACGAAGGACAGCACCACAAGAATCGCCTGCAGCACGGCTGCCTGCCAGCTGCCGCCCGTGGCCAGGAAGCCGCCTAGAATCGGCGGGGTGGTCCACGGCAGGGCCACGCCGGTGGTCAGCGGCACCAGACCGGTGGCCATGGCGGCATAGGTGATGACCGCGTTGGCGACGGGGGTCAGAATGAAGGGGATGAGCATGATCGGGTTGAGCACGGTCGGGAAGCTGAACAGGATGGCCGTGTTGATGTTGAACAGGGCCGGAATGCCGGAGACCTTGCCGAGCACCTTGTATTCCTTGCTCTTGGAGAAGAACAGCAGGCACAGCGCCAGACCGATCGTCGCTCCGCCGCCGCCCATGTAGACGAACAGATCCATGAACGGCGCGGTGATGATGTTGGGCAGCTCCTGACCGGCCTGGAGAGCCAGACGGTTGGCATCGGCCTGCTGCAGCCAGATCGGATTCATGACCGAGCCGACCACCTGGCCGCCGTTGACGCCGCAGAACCAGAAGATCGAGTTGAGCAGCACGGCCACGAAGGTACCGGGCAGCGTTGCGCCGATGTAGCTCAGCGGGGTGCCCACGATGATGGCCAGCAGGTTGTTGAGACTGCCGATGCCGGTGACCTGCAGCACCTTCATGATGACCGCGAAGAGAATGAGGATGACCGCGCCGGGGACCAGGGCCGCGAAGGAACGGCCGACCACGTCGGGCACGCTCTTGGGCATCTTGATGGTGAAGTCGCGCTGGATGAACTGACGGTAGATCTCGGCGGCGACGAAGGCCACGACGATGGCCGTGAACAGGCCCTTGCCGCCCATCATGCCGTAGGGGATGCCGACGGCGCCGTCCGCGTCGGTCAGCGGAGGGGTCACCAGCAGGAACGCGCCAAGCGCGAGGATGCCGGCCGACGGGCCGTCCGTGTCATAGGATTCGGCCAGGCGGTAGGCGATGCCGAAGCTCGTGGCCAGCGCCAGCAGGCCGAAGGAGTTGTTGGCCATCGTGTTGAGCAGGGTGTCCAGCTCGCCGTGCTCATGCAGCCACGTCGTCCAGGCGTCGACGGGGAAGCTGCCGATCAGGGTGAAGATGGAGCCGATGAGCACCAACGGCATCGCCATCAGCACGCCTTCCCTCAGGGCCTTGAGATGCCGCTGTTGGGCCACCTTCTCACCGAATGGCGCAAGTTTGTTCGCCAGGAAATTCATTAAGGCACCGCTTTTCATTACGCTCCTTTGGTAGCGGGAATGATTCGACAGCGAATCTATTTAATATGGTTTTCTTACTAATTATCGCCGATAATCCACCGACAGAAACCAGTATGCACCCACGCGCGACCAACCGGCAACCCCGTATCGAAAACATCGCACGATCACTGGAATTATGCGGATGTTACGGCGTGTTGGACTCTTGGCGAACCGCACCGACGAAAAACCTGAGCCCTATATAATCCCCGGAAACCATTTAGTACCCTGATACACACTAATTATGGCCGCATTTGATTGGACATCCAAGCAATATTGGGATACATTTAATATTTAATGCATACTAAATATGGCGGCGCAAACGCCGACCGCCAATCCGTCATGGGTCTACGATGGCGTAGCCGCAAGGAGGAGAGTTATGTGGTTGGACGGAGTTCGGCGCGCCGACCGGTGGCGCCGGCGTCTACGCACATTGGGGGCGCTGACCACGCTGCTGGCGATGGCGGGCTGTTCGATCGGGGCACCGCCCTCCCCCGCGGATGATGCCGCGGATAACCATCTGACCGTCTGGGTGATGCAGGATGACCTGTCCGAGCAGACGCTTGACGCGATCACCGCACGGTTCACCAAGACGAGCGGAGCCACGGTCGACGTGCAGATCCAGCCGTGGGACGGCATCGCCACGAAGCTGACGACCGCCCTGGTCACCACCGATCCGCCGGATGTCATCGATATCGGCAACACGAAGGCGACCGACTTCGCTTCCTACGGCGCGCTGGCCGATCTGAGCGACCAAGCCGACCGCCTGTCACGCGGAAAGCACTGGCTGCCGGGCTTGGAGGATCCGGTCACGCTCGGCGGCAGGCTCTACGGCGTGCCAGCCTTCGGCGCCACCCGCGCCGTCATCGTCAATATGCGCATGTGGCGTCAGGCAGGCATCACCGAAATCCCCGAAACAATGGACGAGTTGGAGCGCGACCTAAAGACCGTGGCCGACGCGCACCACGACCAGGCCGACTTCTGCCCGTTCTATCTGCCCGGCCAGCATTGGTTCGCCGGTCTGCAATTCGTCTGGGACGCAGGCGGCGACGCCGCCATGCTTAACGACGGCCAATGGCGGGGAGGCTTGTCCTCAAAGAACGCCGTCACCGGACTGGAGCGGTTCAAGGCCTTCCAGAACGCCTGGTCCACCGAAGCGTCACGCACTGTGGATACAACGAACCCCGACATGGTCCAGCTGTTCGTGCAGGGCAAGACCTCGGCCATCCTGTGGAATTCGACCGCCGTCACCAAGATCCTTGCCTCCGACGCCGGACTGGGGCGCGACGACCTCGCCGTGTTCCCGATGCCCGGCGAGAACGGCGGCATCCAACCCTCCCTGATGGCCGGATCCGTATGGGCCGTGCCGACGCGCAGCCGTCATCGCGAACTGGCACTCGAATGGATCATGGCCGCCACCGACCCTGATATCCAACGACAATGGATCGCCGACCATGACAACTGGCTTCCCAATACCACCGAACTGTTGGATGAGCTCATCGCGGACGCATCCATCGACGACATCCAGCGCGGATTCCTGACGACGGCCCGTCAGGCACGCGCCACACCCAAGGCCGATGGCTGGTCGCTCATCGAAGGCGACGGCTCGCTCAAGCAACTCTTCACCGCCGTGGCAACGGGTCGAAGCACGATAGAGCAGGCGTCCCGCAGCTTTGACCGGCACGCCGACGACGTGTTCGAACAGGCGAAAGGGGCATGATGACACCGGACCTGCTTCATCCACACCGAACAAGCGCCAATACGCATCTCCCCAGCCGCCGCAACCATGCGCCATTGGCGATGACCGCCCCCGCACTGGTCATCATCACCGCAATCACGTTGGTGCCGCTCGCCCTGCTGGTCGTCGCCTCCTTCACCGACTTCGACGTACGTTCCCTGTTCACCGGACGCTTCGAACCGGTCGGATTCGCCCAATACACGGCGCTGCTGGCGGACGACGAATTCCTGCACTCATTGGCGACGACGTTCATCTTCACCGCCGCACTAGTCGTCGGCAGCATGCTCATCGGCATGGGCGTAGCGCAGTTGATGACCCACCTGGGCGGCCTGATGCGCACGCTGGTGTCACTGGCGCTGGTCCTGGCCTGGGCTCTGCCGAACGTGGCTTCATCGCTGGTGTTCGCCTGGATGTTCCAACCTGGCTACGGGGTCGTCGGCTGGCTGTTGACACGGTTGCGCGTGTTCGGCGATGTGACGGGAGTGGCGTGGACGGCGGACGGCAGGTTGGCCTTCGTCGTCATCTGGCTGCTGGTCGTCTGGCAGGCGGTGCCCTACATCGCAATCACCGTGTACGCCGCGCAGACCCAGCTTGACCATACCGCGTTGGAGGCGGCGGCCATCGACGGCGCCGGCCCGATTCGCTCATACTGGATGATCACCGTGCCGATGCTCGCGCCGCAGCTGACGATCATCGCCATCCTGTCGGTCATCTGGGATTTCAACGTATTCAACCAGATCTGGCTGCTGACGCAGGGCGGCCCCGACGGCGCGACCTCGACGCTCGGCGTCTACGCCTACCGCACGGCCTTCATCGGGTTCGATATCGGTAAGGGCGCCGCCATCAGCGTCGTGACCGCCGCTATCCTGCTGGCCTTGACCGGCGTGTATCTGAAACGACTGTTGGCGAACGGGGAGGAGCTATGAGACCGACACCGTTGCGACGCTGGAGCCGACGACTGGCCGCACTTGCCTTCGTCGTCATCTGGATGTTCCCGGTCTACTGGATGCTGGTGACCGCGCTGAAGCCGCGCGGACGGATCCTGGAGTCCACGCCGACCTTCCTGCCGACGCATCCCTCGCTCGACCACTTCCGCCAGGCGGTGTCCGGACAAGCCTTCGGCACCTATCTGCGCAACAGTCTGATGGTCACCGCAATCACCGTCGTGCTGTCCGTGGCGCTGGCCTTCCTGGCATGCGCCGCGCTGACGCTGTATCGTTTCCGGGGCCGCCGCATCATCATGATGGCGGTGATGGCCATCCAGATGATACCCGGCACGGCGCTGCTGATTCCACAGTTCGTCGTATTCAACCGGTTGGGCATGCTCGACACGTACGCCGGGCTGATCCTGGCCTATATGGCCTCGATCCTGCCGTTCTCCATCTGGAACCTGCGCGGCTTCTTCATGGCGATGCCGCGCGAGGTCTTCGAATCGGCCCGTGTGGAAGGCGCCGGCGAATGGCAGATCATGCGGCATATCACGCTGCCGCTCGCCGCCCCGGGCATCATCTCCACCTCCGTGTTCGCCTTCATCCATTCATGGAACGACTATGTGATCGCCTACACCTTCATGAAGAACCAGGCCCACTACACTTTACCGGTGTGGCTGGCCTCCTTCTCCACCCCACAGGGTGTGGACGTGGGGGCGCAGATGGCCGCCTCGATCCTCTTCGCCCTGCCGGTGATCGTCTTCTTCCTCGTCGTGCAGCGGCGCATCGCCGGCGGCGATCTTGCGGGGGCAATCAAATAGCGGCGGCATGCCGTGACTGAATACAATGAAACCGAAGGAAAGGATCATCCGATGAGCACAACGCCGCTGCGGGACACACCATTGGAGGCACGGGCCGATGGCGCGCAGCCGTGCGCAACCGGACATGACCGGCTGCGCGGCGTCGGCCCGGAAGATGTGCGCCGACGCAATCGCAGCAGCGTCATCGGCCTGCTGTACCCGGACCACAGTCTCAGCCGCGCCGATGTGGCCAAGCATACCGGACTGTCGAAATCCTCGGCATCCGACGTCATCACCTCGCTGCTGGATGACGGACTGATTCGTGAAGAAGGCATGCGCGCGCCGTCGGGGCCGGGCAGGCCGGCGATCATGTTGCACCTGGTGCCGGATGCACGCCAGATCATCGCGCTGGACATCTCGCACACCTCGCATCTGGAGGGCATCGTCACCAATCTGACCGGACGGATTCTGGCGCGCGACGAGGTGCCCGTAGACGGCGGCAGGCCGCTGGACATCGAACCAATCGTCTCGCTGTGCCTGCGGCTGCGCGACCGCCTGACCGCTCCGGCGCTCGGCGTGGGCGTGGCCACACCTGGCACGGTCGACGGCAGGGGCGTTGTCGTCAAAGCCGCGAATCTCGGCTGGCGCGACGTCGACCTGGCCTCGCTGCTCTCCGAGCGCGTAGGCCTGCCTGTGCGCGTCGACAACAATGCCAACGTGTCGGCGCTGGCGGAACTGCAATACGGCGCCGGGCAACGCAATATGATCTTCGTGCAGATCGCCCGCGGCTTGGGCGCCGGCATGATCATCGACAACCGCATCGTCACCGGCACCTACTTCTCCGCCGGCGAGATCGGCCATGTAGCCGTGGACGACACGGGTCCGATCTGCGGCTGCGGCAAACGCGGATGCCTTGAAACCCTGACCTCGTTGCCGGTGCTGCGCAAGCAGCTGGCCGCGGACCCCTCGCACCGCGACCGCATCCTCACGCAGGCCGGCAGCATCCTGGGGCAGATGCTGTCCATGCCGATCGCAATGGCGGGCGTGGCCGACATCGTCATCAGCGGCGACCCCGAACTCATCGACGACACCTTCCTGGCGGCCGTCTCCTATGCGGTCAGCACGCGCATCGATGCGGACTTCCTCGGCAAGGTGGTTGTCCGCCGCCCGCAGCTTGATCACGACATGGCCCTGCTCGGCGAAAGCGCCTCCGTGCTACGCGCCACCCTCCTCTAGCCGCGCCCGTGACGCGGCTGCCATGTCGTGTATCCGGGCAGCCGGAACCCCGGTCGCCCGGATACGCCTCGGCGGCTCAGGAGGCCTGCTGGCCCTCACCCGCCTCGCGGTCCTTCAGGTAGATTTCGGGGATGTCACGCTCCTGGTCGTGCAGCTTGGTCCAGATCACCGGCGCCCCGGCGGCCAGCGACTTGGGGACGTCCAGGATGCGCTGGTTGGAGCTGCCTCGGAACTGCAGCAGGGAGTCCTTGAGCGTCCTGATGAACCGGCCATCGACCAGCACATCGATGAGTTCCAGCAGTTCGCGCTTATCCGGCGTCTCGCCGGGGCGCATGAGCTCCTCCCAGGTGTACCCGGTCCAGGACCAGATGTCCTTGGTGTGGCCGAACTCCCTGCGGATGCGGCGTGACAGCGGGATGAGCACCGGCGTGGCCAGCAACGGTTCGCCGCCGAGGAAGGTGATGCCCTGCACATAGTCGGGCTTGAGGTCCTCGATGATCCTGTCCTCCAGCGCCTGCGTGTACTCGTGGCCGGCCTGGAAGTCCCAGATCGAGGCGTTGAAGCAGTCCACGCAGTGGAACGGGCAGCCGGAGACGTACAGCGAGTTGCGCACACCTTCGCCGTCGGTGACGATGAAGGTCTTGTAGTCGGCGATCATGCGCTTGGACATGCGCCGGCCGTCCCACTGGCCCGCCTTCGGGTCGTTGGCCAGCCCACCGGAGGGCACGGAGGGGCCGCGGCCTGTCTCCCCCGCGGCGAAGTCGTGGCGGGTGGTTTCGGTGGTCCTGCGCAAGTCCGTCATGCCGTCTCCTTCATCGTTGATTGCCTGCCGCCTCGGTGCATCCGTATGCATCCGTAATGCTGCATCCGTGGTTTGGATGACGATTCGCGGGTAAGGCTGAGGGTGGTTCGCGACGGTCTGCCGCCACGAACCACCCTCCTGCCGCGTACGTCACCACGGCCGTTCCGTCATCGGGAATGCCGGATGCTTACTTGGTCTCCTCGAACCACTCGCGGGTCTCGCCGTCGGCGAGCGTGACGCGACCGGTTTCGCCGCTCATGTGCTTGACGCGGTGCGAGATCTCCTCGTGACGGCCGTGCACCATCGGGCGCTGCACCGGGTTGCCCAGGTAGCCGCAGGTGCGCTTGGTCACGTTGCACTTGTCCGGGTCGGAGTTGCCGCACTCGGGGCACTTGAAGCCCTCGTCGGTGGGTTCGAAGTCGCCCTGGAACCCGCAGACGAAGCAATGGTCGATCGGGGTGTTGGTGCCCAGGTAGCCGATGCCGATGTTGTAGGCGTAATCCCACACTGCTTCGAGCGCCTTCGGGTTGTCCTGCAGGCACGGGTACTCGCAGTAGTTGATGAAGCCGCCGGAGGCGTAGTACGGGAAGTCCTTCTCGAAGGTGAGCTTCTCCATCGGGGTGGGCTGCAGCCACACCGGGTAGTGGAAGGAGTTGGTGTAGAAGTCGTGGTCGGTCACGCCCTCGATCTCGCCGTACTTCTCCCTATCCATGCGGTTGAAGCGGTCGGTCAGCGATTCGGCCGGCGTGGAATACACCGAATAGTGGTACCCCTCCGCGGTGCTCCACTGCTTGCACAGTTCGTTCATGCGCTTGACGATGGACAGGGCGAAGTCCTTGCCTTCCGGATCCCAGCCGTGGTCGCGCATCCAGTTCTTGCCGTAGAACACGGCGGTCGCCTCATACAGGCCGATGTAGCCCAGCGACACGGTGGCGCGTTCGTTCTTGAAAAGCTGATCCACATTGTCGTTCGCGCCCAGACGCCCGAAGGCGCCGAAGCGGAACAGGGTGGGCGCGTTGACCGGCGTGGCCTGCTTGCAGCGCATGATGCGGAACTGCAGGGCCTGGTGCGCGATCTCCATGCGCTCGTTGAACAGCTTCCAGAAGCGGTCCTTGTCCCCGTGGGACTCGATGGCGATGCGCGGCACATTGACCGTGACCACGCCCAGGTTCATGCGGCCGTCCTCCACGTCCTCGCCGGTCGCGGGATCGGTCCAGGCCTGCAGGAAGGAACGGCAGCCCATCGGGGCCTTGAAGCTGCCGGTGATCTTGACGATGTTCTCATAGAACACCACATCCGGATACATGCGCTTGGTGGCGGATTCCAGCGCCAGCTGCTTCAGGTCGTAGTTCGGGTCCCCCGGGTCGGCGTTCACGCCGTGCTTGATCGTGAACACCAGCTTCGGGAAGATGGCGGTGTGGTGCTCCTTGCCCAGGCCGCGGATGCGGTTGAGCAGGATGGCGCGCTGGATCTCGCGGGAGAACCAGTCGGTGCCCAGACCGAAGCCGATGGTCACGAACGGGGTCTGGCCGTTGGAGACGCGGTTGGAGTTGATCTGGTACTCCATCGTCTGCATGGCGTCGTAGATGGCCTTGCGGGTGCGGATCTTGGCCAGGATCTCGCGCTCCTGCTCCAGCTCGTCGACGTCGGTGTGGAACGGGGTGTCCATCGGCAGCGGTTCGCGGTTGCCGAAGTGCAGCTTCTTGGGCTCGTTGGCCTTGGCACGCTCGACCTGCTCGCGGGCGAACTCCACCGGCATGCCGTCGGGGATGGTCTCGCGGGCCTCCTCCAGGAACTTCTCGTAATCCTTCTTGGCGTAGGTGGCCAGATGCTCGTCGGCGCGGTTGGCGGTCTGGCCGCCGTACTGGCTGGAAGCCACGTCCTTCATGATCTGGGTGATCTGGGTGGCGGCGATGGCGATGGACTTCGGGCTGGCCATCGGGGCGTTGCCCAGCGTGAAGCCGTTGGCCAGCATGTCCCAGAAGTTCGGCAGCGAGCAGTTGGACTGCGCGGTGAACGGCGAGTAATCAGCATCGTGGAAGTGGATGTCGCCCTTCATATGCGCGTTCGATACCGCCGGCGGCAGCATGGTGAACGCGGCGGCCTTGGACACGGCGCCGGCCAGCAGATCGCGCTGGGTGGCGTAGACGTTGGAGTCCTTGTTCGCGTTCTCGTGGATCAGGGTCGGGTCCTGATTGATGAATCGGGACACGGCCTCGTTGACGTCGGTGGCCTTGGCGCGCTCGATGTCGCGGTCCAGACGGTAGCTGGTGTAGGCGCGGGCCACGTCATACAGGTGGTTCTCGATCAGCCCGTGCTCGACGAGGTTCTGGATGTCCTCGATCTTGGCGGGGCCGGCGTAGCGCAGCTTAATCTCGCCCTCGATCTGATCGGCGATGCCGCGGATCAGATCCTCCTGCTGCGGGCCCACCTGCTTGTTCAGATCGGTGAACGCGGCCTTGATGGCGTTGATGATGTTGGCCGCGTCGAAATCCACGATACGACCGTCACGCTTCTCCACTAACACGGTGGAGGTGGAGGTGGCGGTGCGCGTTGCTTCCATCATCTGGGTCTCCATGGTCGCTCACTCCTTTATGGCCTGCGCCGCAGGCAAATTACACGTATGAAGTTTTTTCAACTTACATGACTCTACGACAACCCCACCCCGATATCTAGTAGCGGCACGCCGCCCCAACACTAGATGTAGTGATTTTCGGCAGCATTCCGCCAAAACGACAATTGTGTGATTTGGGTAACAGTTTGCGCCGAACAAGGCTCAGCCCGCATCATCATTGGAGACTCGCCGTACGGGCTCCGCGCGCCGCCGATTCACCGACCCGCGCACGTCATCTTGTCCGTTCACCGGAGGAACCTTGGGTGCATGACTGTTGACTATGGATACGGTTCTGCGGCATCGCAGCCGGCGGATATGGGGACGTCCGCCGGCCCGCGGCCGCTGGACCAGCTGCCCCGCTTGGCGCGGGACACCACCGCTGAGAACCCCTGGCCGGTCAGTGTGCTGAGCCAGAAGTACCACAACGCCGTCTCCAAATGGCCCGAGGCCTGGGTGGAGGGGCAGATCGTGGAGATCAACATGCGCCGCTCCACGTCCGGGTACATCACGCTACGAGACAACTTCGAGGAGGTCTCGCTGTCGGTGATGGGCTTCAGCCGTTTCGTGGCCAAGGCCCGCGACTTCAGCCAGGGCGACCGCGTGGTGGTGCATGGCAAGGCCGACGTGTGGGTCAAGGCCACGCGCCTGAGCTTTGTGGCCGACGACATCCGCCGCATCGGCGCCGGCGACCTCAAGGCCCAGATCGACGAGCTGCGCAAACGGCTCAAGGGCGAAGGGCTGTTCGACACGGAGAACAAGGTGCCACTGCCGGAATTCCCCGCATGCATCGGGCTGGTATGCGCCCCGCAGGCGCGTGCCGAGGGCGATGTGATCACGAACGTCAACCTACGCTGGCCGGCGGTGCGGTTCAAGGTGGTCCACGCGCATGTGCAGGGAGCGCAATGCCCGGCGGACGTCATCGCCGCGATCCAGCGGCTCGACGCCGATCCGGAGGTCGACGTGATCATCGTGGCCCGCGGCGGCGGCAGCTTCGAGGACCTCATCGGCTTCTCCGACGAGGGCGTGGTCCGCGCGACGGCCGCCTGCGTCACGCCGATCGTCTCCGCCGTGGGACACGAGGACGATTGGACACTGATCGACCTGGCCACCGACCTGCGCGCATCCACCCCCACCGACGCGGCCAAACGCGTCGTGCCGGACGTGCATGAGCAGTGGCAGCTGATCGCCGGCGCGATCGGCCAGATGCGCATGCGAATCAGCGCCCGCGTGGACAACGAAACCCGCCTGATCGAGGGGTACGCCACCCGGCCGAGCCTGACCCAACCGCAGACCATGCTGGAACCGCACCAGCGATTCGTCGACGACGCCGTGGTGCGGATGCGGCACGGCCTGACACGCATCGTGGACGACGCCACGATGACCGTCGAGAAACTGCACGCCTCCCTGACGGCATTGAGCCCGCAATCCACGCTGAACCGCGGCTACGCGGTCGTCCAGACCGCCGACGGGCATGTACTGGACGACGCCGCGCACGCCGCCCCCGGCGACGCACTGACCATCACACTGAAGCGCGGCACCGTCACGGCCGAAGCCACAGGCACGCAGTCGTGACCCCACCCGAACCGATCCGCCCCCACACACCCTGCAACATTCGCACAGGAAAGGAACCCACTGATGACCGACAAGACCACCACCGACGCAACCGACACCGAGACCGCCACCGCACCGGCCGTCGCATCCTCGCTGACCGATGCCGAGCGCGAGGCCATCGCGCAGATGCCGTATGAGGAGGCGCGAGACAAGCTCATCCAGGCCGTGCAGGCGCTGGAAGCCGGCGGACTGAACCTGGACCAGTCGATGCGCCAGTGGGAGATCGGCGAGGCGCTCGCCCGCCGCGCGCAGACGCTCCTGGGCGAGGTGCGCGCCAAGCTCGACGCCGCCCAGGCCGAGCAGGCCGCCTCAGCGCAGACGGCCGGGACTCAGTCGAATCTCGACTGAGTCCCCTCGTGGCCTTAACGGCCACTCACTTCGCCTACGGGCAGTCCACCGGACTGCCCGCCACACGGCTCAGTCCAGTCGAATCTCGACTGAGTCCCCTCGCGACCTTATCGCCCGTCCGTCACCGTTGTGGCCCGTTTCCATCGCGGGAAACGGGCCACAACTTTCATCGCCGCGCCGATGACATGCGCCGACGCAAACCAACGGCGTCAATCATCAGACGGCCACGGTGGCCAGCAGGGCGGCGTGGTCGGAGCCGGGAATCTCCACCACCTCGCATTGGCCGGTGGACATGCCCTGATCGACCACAATATGGTCGATACCCGCGAAGCGCGGCAGCCATGCGCGGTCGGTCGGCCAGGTGAACGCGAACCCATGGCCGGACTGCTGGACCGCGTCCCGGAATCGATCACCCAGGAAGTTGCGGAACGGGGTGTGATCGGTCGTCGCGTTGAAATCGCCCATGAAGATATACTTCGTGCCAGTGTCGGCCCGCATCATCGCCAACTCGTCAAGCGAACGCTTCCACTGTTCCCAATACCCGGGCACCGGCGCCGTCGTATGCACGGACACAAAGCGGACGGGTACATCCCCCAGGGTCACGGTGCCGCCGGGCATGAACGAGGCGCTCGAATGCACGTCGTCATCGGCGGGGTCGGCGAGCGGGGCCACCGACCATAGGCCGTTGCCATACACCCCATCAGACGAGGAGACCTGCGCATACGGCAGGTATGTGCCGATGCCGGCGTCATTCAGCGCGGCCACGAACTCATCGGTCGTCTCCTGCAACGCCAGCACCTCAACGCGTTGGTCGCGTACCGCATCCACAATCGCCTGCGGATCGGCCTGCCCCTTGTACACATTCGCCGTCATCACACGGGCATACCGGTCGGCCGTATTCGCCTGTCCGGAGGCCACCGCGGCGGTAGCCTCCGCCGGCAATTGGACCTGCGGCACGAAGAACGGATACTGCCACCAGACCTCCAGACCGATGCAGGCCACAGCCACCAACGCCACAATCCAACGGCGCGAAATCAGCGCGAGCAGCAGCGCCAGCACCGCCGCGACGACGAACCACGGCGTCGCCGACACAATCACCGGCACATACGGCAACGCCTGCAACTGTTCGGGCAGCGCCCGCGCCACCACGCCGACCACCGCAACCAGCGCGCACAATCCCGACAGGATGCGCAGCACGGTATGGCGGCTGCGGCGCTTCGGCTTCGGGCGACGTGCGGATGCGGTATTGGACATAATTCCTCCCCGTGAACGGTATCGACCATCGACTCTAACCGGCGCCGCTCCCCCAACACCATCATCCCCGCGAATCATTCCGGTTCCCTCACGTGCCCGAGGACACCGTGGCGACGGCATCGCCGACCGCAACGTTCCCGGCACGGAGGCAAGGCGGCCCGCTACCGTCCTGGGATGCGTCGGGCGTAGACCCGCCCGCCGTCGGGGGGGGGCGGGTCTACGCCCGGTTCAGGCCGGACTACAAGCCGATCACCCTGACGCGCTCCTCGACGGGCACGACCGTCTTCTCGCCGACGGGCTCGACGACGTCGCCGAAGGGCATCTGGGCGATCAATGGCGGCGCCCCGTCTTGGGCCGCCATACGGCCCCGGGTCGCCCGCCGTCTTGCGGACCACGTTACCGTCATGCGGCCCGACACCGCTCTGATGTTCATCGCAGGAATACTGTGAGCTGCATCACCGTTCCGCCGCGCGTCCCGATAATTCCTCCGTGAGAGAAATGCCCGGATGCCGGACCATGTGCTACCGTGGCACCCATGAATTTCATGCTCTGTTGTTGTCGCTGAACACCGCACCCGCGCCGGGTGCCCGACCGTGGTGTGTCACGGACGTGCACGGCCCGCGTTCAGTCGATTCATACCATGCAGAGCTTTCAGGCCGCCGCGTCGTTCGCGGCGCCGTCACAGCGAATCACCACTATGAATCTTCCCCGCCCGTTGTGCCAGGAGGCGCATGATGCGCCCCACCGAACGCACCGGCTGCCCGGCGTGGATTCGTTCCCGCACACAGCCAATGTCATCGATTCATCATCCCAATCCGCCCATCGACCTCATGTAAGGAAGATTCATGCCATCGCAATTCATCGACTGGGCCGCCCTCGCGGCCGCCGTCATCGCCTTCGCCGCACTGTGGTACCTCAAACGCACCCGCACGGCCGGATTCGGCCTGCGCGTCATCATTGCCACCGTGCTCGGCATCGCGCTCGGGCTGGTCGCCCAGGGCCACACGCAGTACGTCGGGGTCTTCGGCGTGATCTGGTCGCAGGTCATCGCCGCACTCGTCGTGCCGCTGCTGCTGTTCAGCGTGTTCTCCAGCATCACCAATCTCGGCGACTCGCTGCGGCTGCGCGGCATGGCGGTCAAGACCGTCGTGTTCCTGCTGCTCAACACACTCACCGCGTCACTGCTCACCCTTGGTCTGGCCAGCGCTTTCCGCATCGGCGTCGGCTTCCAGTTCTCGATGCCCACCGACTACCAGCAACGCGAGGTGCCCGGGGTCATCGACACGATCATCAACCTGTTCCCCTCGAATCTGATGGCGAACTGGTCGGCCAACCAGGTCGTGCCGGTGGTGCTGTTCTCGCTGCTCGCCGCCGTCGCCTACACGGCCGTGGCCTCCACCGACTCCGGACGCGAGACGGTCAAGCCGTTCAAGGCCGTCATCGACGCCGGCGACGCCGTACTCTCCAAGGCCACGCAGATCATCGTCGGGTTCACCCCGTACGCCGTGCTCTCCCTAATCGCCTCCGCGGTCGGCGATAACGACATCCTGACGCTGCTGCCGCTGCTCGCCGTGCTCGGTGTGGCCTACCTGTCCATGGCGATCCAGATGTTCGTCGTCCAGCCGCTGATCCTGACCGCCGCAACCCGTCTCAACCCGCTGCGCTTCTTCCGGATGTTCTGGCCGGCCGGCATGGTGGCCTTCACCTCGGAGAGCAGCATCGGCACGATCCCGGTCACGGTGCGTCAGCTGCGCTCCGCCGGCGTGCCCGAGGACACCGCCGCGTTCGTGGCCGGACTCGGCGCCAACCTGGGAATGCCGGGCTGCGCGGGCATGTGGCCGACGCTGCTTGCGGTATTCGCCATCAACGCGCAGGGACTCGACTACACGCCGTGGCAGTACCTCATGATCGTCGTCCTGACGCTGCTGGTGTCGATCGGCACCGTCGGCGTGCCGGGCACGGCGACCATCACCGCTACCTCGCTGTTCGCGGCCGCCGGACTGCCCATCCCCTTCATCGCCATCGCCCAGCCGATCTCGCAGATCGTCGACATGGGCCGTACCGCGCTGAACGTGGCCGGTGCCGCCAACACCGCGGTAATCGTCGCGGCGAGCGAACGTCAGCTCAACCTCGACGCCTACCGCGGGCTCGCCGGGGCGACCGGCGGGAACGCCGATGGCCACTCCCCCGCAGATCCCGACCAGGACGACGCGGACACCGCCGAAGCCTCTGCCGCCGAACCCTCCGCCGAAGGCGATGCGGCGCCCGTCGCGCCGACACCGATCGCCTCGGGCGTGCCGCAACTGCGCCTGGCCCGACCCGTCGAGCAGGACGACGAGATGTGCGGCATCGGGCTGTCGGGCCGCCGCTAAGCGCGGCGCTCCATCCGCCCGACGTGTGCCGTGCCGGCCCGGCTTCGTACGAACGCCGACCGGCACGGCTCCGAGCCCAAACATTACGGGAAACATCGCGCCAACGCCACGAGTTCAGCGTATATATATACTGAGGTCGTACGCTCAGCGAAGAGGGAAGAGGAGGGAATATGACCGGATTCGAATGGATTAAGACGCTACTCCTATTGGTGTTCTTGATCGCACTCTCCCTGCTCATGATCGGCAAACCCGAATGGTTGTGGAAAATCGAGCATTTCCTTGAAGTCAAAGGCGGGGAGCCGACCGATTTCTATCTGGCGGTGATGCGTGTTATGGGTACGTTTCTGCTGATTTTCTCCGTCGGCTTCCTCGGATACGCCATCTACACACTCGTCACCGGGTGAGCACCATGGTCGATGCCCCACACGACGCCATACAGACGCAGAAGACCGCAATCAGGCGGATAGCACTAGCCTGCAGGGATGCGATGCCCCAGGAGTTGCGTGCCGCGAAAAGCGACCGTATCGCCACAATGGCGTTGGATTATCTCGATGAACGACTCACCCACCCCGACGGAGACGGCGAACAGGACACGCCGGCCGCGGCACCATGCCCGACGCCCCCATCCAAGACACCCATCGTCGCCGCGTTCTGGTCGTTCGGCAGCGAGGTCGATACGCGGCCGATCATCGCAGGGATAGTCGTGCGCGGATGGCGGCTGGCGTTGCCCTGCATGATACGCACGTCGCAAACGCACCCGTCGCAGCGCCCGGTCGCCACGATGCAGTTCCTGGAGGTTCCCGCCCACCGGCTCGACGAGGCGGCTTCCCTGTTCGCCGCGAAACCCATCCGTTCGCACAGCGCGGATGAACCGTGGATGGCGACGTTCCCCGCCGTGCCGGTCCCCGACATCGACGCGTTCGTGGTTCCGTTGGTGGCCTACGACGACGACGGCAATCGACTGGGCTACGGCGGCGGCAACTACGACCGCGTGCTGCCGCTCGCCTCGCCGGATGCGACGGTTGTCGGCGTCGCCTTTGCCGAACAACGCGTGACGTCGGTACCCACGTCGGCATACGACGTGCGTATTCCCGTCATATCAGCCTGAATCGTCTATCGCAACGCCCACAGCGACCGTGCCCGAGAAGCAGCTGGATACCGCCGAAACCGCAACGCATAAGCCTGTACATCACCCGATCCAGTACGGTATCCCGGCTCCGCTATCGCCGCAACACCACAAATCGGCACGCGGAATACCGGGATGCTTGTATACTGGGTTGGTGCTGCCCGGGTAGCTCAGTGGATAGAGCACCGCTCTCCTAAAGCGGGTGTCGCGCGTTCGAATCGCGTCTCGGGCACAAATGATCTCAGAATAGGCCGCAGACCGCGTAGTCGTGCAATCAAAGCAACCGGCCACGGCCAATCGCACATTAATACTGCCGCACGTACCCTTTCGACATCATGTATTGATACATAATTACCCGAAACACCAAAAGTGTATCAATAAACAACCGCGGGCGAGACAACATACCCCGGACGACAATTCACCAGGCGAACATTAACGGCACTTTCGCCGTCCGAGATGCATCGGAAAGGCATCAAGGAATCAGAAGCCGCGGCGGGTGCGGCCGAACTGGTCCATCCAGCGCAGGATCGCACCCTCACGCAGCGCCCACGGGCAGATCTCGATCTCGTCCACGTCCAGCGCCTTCATGATCTCGTCGGCCACAACGCCGCCACCGACGATCTGCAACGTGCGCTCGGGCGTGATGCCGGGCAGCGCCACACGCTGGTCGGGGCTGATGGCGGCCAGACGCGGCAGCCAATCCTCCAACTGGTCGCGGGTCATGATCCAGCTGTCCACGCGGCCGGACTGGCGCAGCACGACGCCCGCCAGCCGAGCCAGCGAGCGGAAGGTCTTCGAGGTGCCGACCGCATGGTTCGGCACCTTGGATTTCGGGAATTCGTCGACAATCGGCTGGATGATCCTGCGCACATTCTTGTGCGCGGCCTCCAGCTGCTCCGGGGTGGCGGTGCCATCCGCCGGCAGGAACTCCTTGGTCACACGGCCGGCACCCGCGGGCACGCTGATCGCCACGTTGGGATCCTCATCGGAGCCCATCGCCACCTCCAGGGAACCGCCGCCGATGTCCATCAGCAGCAGTCGGCCGGAGTCCCAGCCGTACCAACGACGGGCGGCCAGGAACGTCAGACGCGCCTCGTCCACGCCGGACAGCACGGTCACACCCTGACCGATGCGCTCCTCGATCTGCCCCAGGATGCGGCCGCCGTTCGGCGCCTCGCGCAGGGCGGACGTGGCCATGGCCAGAATCTGGCTGACCTTGCTCTTCTCAGCGAGCTTCATGCCGGCGTCCACCGCCGCGAGCAGGGCCTGCACGCCATCCTTGTTGATGGTGCCGTCCTCTTCGAGATACTGCATCAGGCGCACGGTGGTTTTGACGCTGGCTCCGGGATCGGGTCGGGCGCCCGGCGCCGCGTCGACGATGATCATATGAACGGTGTTCGAGCCGATGTCCAACACGCCCAGGCGCGTGGCGGGAAATTCAGGATTGACCATGGGACATGACGTTACACGTTGCAAACGTTGTCGGTGTAGGAGGGGAATCACATTCCGGAATCAGACGCCGCGAAGCCGGGGCGCGGCGCACTGGATCAACTCGCCGCGCCCGTCGGTACCGCCGGCGTCGTGTCCCCGCCGGCGATCTGGGTGTAGAGCCGTTCAAGCCGTTCCTGCCGCACCGGTTTGGCCAGCTCGCACTCCCAGACCACGATGACGCGCCAACCCATCGCCTCCAATGCGGCATGCTGCGCACGGTCACGTTCGCGGTTGCGCAGCAGTTTGGCCGACCAGAAATCCACATTGCTTTTCGGCATCGAATGCTTGGCACAGCCTTCATGCATATGCCAGAAGCAGCCGTTGACGAACACCACGGTATGCCACTTCGGCAGCACGATGTCCGGATGCCCCGGATAGCGCTTGTCGTTCTTGCGGAACCGCAGTCCGCGCGAGAACAGGTACCGGCGCACCATCACCTCGATCGAGGTGTCCTTGCCGCGGATATGCGACATGGTGTAGCTGCGGGTGCCGCGCTCGTATTTCTCCGGTTTCGCCTTCACGATTCCCCATTATCGCATCCGGCCCGAGCCCATCGGGACCCCCGTCATACCGCCGCTCCGCCTACAATGGGTAGCGTTGCATCAATATGACGGCATAACCAACCCCATCGGACTTCAAGGAGGAACGATGAGCAGACTCAACGGCAACCGCGCGCAGGCGCAGTCCGAACATCTCAAGGTGAACGTGGCGATCCTCGGCGCCGGACGCATCGCACATGCGATGGCGACCACGCTGGTCAAGATGGCGGCCGCCCCGCGCTACACCGACCTCGTGGCCCCGTACGCGGTGGCCGCACGCGACGGCGAGCGCGCCGCCGCCTTCGCCGCACAATACGGCTTCCCGGTCTCCTACGGCTCGTATGAGGAGCTGCTGGCCGACCCGCACGTGGATCTGGTGTATATCGCCACCCCGCACAGCCTGCATGCCGAGCAGGGCATCATGTGCCTGCAGGCCGGCAAGAACATCCTGGTGGAGAAGTCGTTCACCGCCAACGCGGCGCAGGCGCGCGAACTGCTGGCCGTGGCCGAGGCGTCGGGGCTGCTGTGCACCGAGGCCATCTGGACGCGCTACATGCCGTCGCGCCGCATAATCGACGACATCGTGGCCTCGGGCGTGATCGGCGAGGTGAAGATGGTGGACGCGAACCTGTGCTACCCGGTGTCCGGCAAGGCGCGTATGACCGATCCGATGCTGGCCGGCGGCGCGCTGCTCGACGTCGGCGTATACCCGCTGAACTTCATTGACATGGTGCTGGGCCCGCGTCCGATCGATCGCATCGTGACCTCGATGACCCCGTACGAGACCGGCGTGGACGCGCACGACGCCATCACCCTGCACTATGCGGACGGCACGATGGCCACCGCGCAGGCCTCGATGCTCGTCTCCTCGGACCGCGGCGGCTACGTCTGGGGCACGGACGGCTATATCGTCTGCCAGAACATCAACAACGTGGAGGGCATCGACGTCTATAACAACGATCACGCCCTGGTGGCGCATCATGACGTGCCGGCGCAACTGACCGGCTACGAGTATCAGGTGGCCGACGCGGCGAACGCCATCCTGGACGGCCTGACCGAGTGCGCGGCCATGCCGCATGCCGACACGGTGCGCATCATGGAGCTGATGGATCAGGTCCGCGACCAGTGGGGTCTGGCCTACCCGTTCGAGTGATCGGTCACACGGACCACGACGTAAACGCGGGGCGGTCGGGAACCTTGGTGATTCCCGACCGCCCCCACATGTATCACGGTCCACATGTATCACGATACGTTCGCATCTTGCAACGACGTGTGTTCCGATGGACCGCCGCGACCGGTATCGCAGTCCGTCAGCCGCTCACTGCGGCAGCGTGACGGTTAACGGCGAACCGTTGTCGAACGTCACGGTGTACTGGCCGTTGCCGTTGTCGGTCCAGGTGCCCGTGGCATTGGACGGATCCTCGCCGAACGCCGTCATACCGGCCTCTACCGTGCCGTCGGCGTTTGCGGTGATGTGGATCTCCGCCGAGAACGTCAGCAGCGATCCAGACAGTCCCCAGGTGCCGACGATGTTGCCGTGCGCCGCGTTCTTCGGAGCGGTGACCTCCACCTCGATGGCATCGACCATGGCCGAGCCGATACCGCTGGAATCAGCCTGCCCGACCAGCTCGGACAGGGTCATCTCGCCGTTAACGGTCGAGGCCTTGATGTCGCTCAACGGGTAGCGCACGTTGTCGCCGTCGACGGTGCCTTCACCGATGACACCCGCCAGATAGTCGCCGCTGCCGCCGGTATCGGAGACCTTGAACGCGCCATCATCCTCGATAACCAGTTCGAAGGTCTGGTAGCCGTTCGACATGGTGTACCGTCCGGCCGGATTCAGGTCGTCACCACGCCACAGGAACCACCAGAGCCCGAACACCACGGCGGCGATCACGGCAATAATGGCGATGACGACACCCGCCACAACACCCTTGGACCGCTTCTTCGGCGGCGCGGCCACCGTACCGACGGGAACATAGGCGCCACCCGCCGGCGCGTACTGGTACGGCTGGCCCTGGTACTGTTCGGCTTGGGGAATCGGTTGCGTCTGCCATGTCGGCGATTGCTGCCATGACGCAGGCTGCTGCTGTGCCGGAGGCTGCTGCCGCCACGACGGTGTTGCGGCGGGGGCAGGGTCCGCCGGGGCTGGCGCCACCGACGCAGGGATCGTCGGGGCAGCCGCCGGCGGCGCAGGTTCCGCCGGGGCAGACGCCGCCGGCATGGGCGTTGCCGGAGTCGAGGCTGCCGGCATGGGCGTTGCCGGGATCGGCGCCGTAGCCTCCACGGGTGGCTCAGCGACCGCAGGGGACGTGTCCTGCACTGACTTGCCGCAGGACATGCAGAACTTCGCGCCTTCGGTCAATTGCGCTCCACAATACATGCAGTATCTCATCATGCACTCCATCTCTCCGCTGAGATCCGATACCACCATTACAGCACACACAGGTTGCGGTCGTCGCACAAATGATGCAGGAACATGGGGGTACCGCATCAAAAGGACCAGCCGGCCAGGCCCAAATGGCACAAAAGTCGCAGCAGTACAACGGCACTGCACCACAAGGACCAGATCATCAAGCCGTATCAGACCATAAGCCGCAGCAACACGAAGGCACTGCATCAAAGGGATCGGCCGGAACAGCCCAACCGGACCATATGATGCAGTGCCACCGTGAATCCGCCGCAGAAGGGTCAGAGGGATCAGCCGGATGCGCCGGCCGTGACCGCTCGGTCAGCGACGCAGTGTGCGCACCTCGCAATCGGCGTTTCCGGTGATCGAAAAGCCGCCGTTCTCCCGCTCGTCGTAGGCCAGCATCGCGCCGGCGGCCTCACCGTCGTTGACGAACACCTCGATGATGCCGTGGTCGTAGAACACCTCGATACGCTTCACCGTGTCGACGCGCGCCACGCAGGCCAGATCGTCACTCGTCGCGCCCTGGCTGGAGCAACGGACCTCGCCGTCGCGGCATTCCAGCGTCCAGCGCACTTCGCCGGTGTCCATCAGCACCGCGGTGCATTCGCCGTGAGGATGGATATCGGCGTAGTAGGTGTTGTCCGACACCTGCCACGCCCCGTCTTCCTCGTCCATAGGCAGTTCGCCGCCGATCAACAGGTCGTAGACCTCATCGACCGGTCGGCTGAACAGTCGGCCGTCACGCACATGCAGCTCGCGCGGCAACGACATCGCGCCGTTGGCCCGGCCGGGGGCCTCGCGACGCACCCCGCTGTGGTCGGCGAGCCAGCCAATGGCGATGCGGCGGCCGTCGTCGTCACGGAAGGACTGCACCGCGTAGAAGCAGTCGCCGAAGTCGCACCAACCGGAATGGCCGACGTCCAGCCGCCCCTGCTCGTCCAGCCGCCCCGTGTACCAGCGGATCGGCTGGAAGCAGCCGTCCTTGGTGCGGATGTGCATGATCGCGCCGATGGCCACGTCCGCGCCGTCCAGAGGGAACGCGTCCGGACACTCGTAGGTGCGGCCTTCGGCATAGCCGCGATCGGCCACCATCGGGCCGACATAGGTCCAGGCGTCGTCAGCCAGGTCGGGGGTGTCGTTGCGGAAGGTCACGATCGCCGGGATCCGGTTCGGATCGGGTTGGTCGACATCGGGCTCGCCATGCGGGGAGAGCGTGAACCATCCGCCTTCGTTGGCATCGCTGACGCCGGTCTCGCCCGATGCCGGCACCTGGTCGGAGGGCAGGTTGGTGGCCAGGATCATCAGCGCGCCGCCGAAACCGGTCTCGATCTTGGAGTCGCGGAAGTCACGGCCGAAGTCCGCGCCCTCGCGCCGCACGACGACGGTTTCGGGCCCCGCGGTCAGACTGTCGGTGCTGACGCAGGTGGTCTGGCATTCCTCGACCGTGTCCGGCTGACCCGGCACTTCGAAATGCCGGGTCAGGTAGAAGCGGATCGCGGCCGCGTCATCGCCCGGGCAGGGGCGGCCTTCGGCGTCGATGGTGATGGCGGAGCCGGAGAACGCGCCGCCGGAGATGCCCCTGCGGGTGTGCAGCTCGCGCTGCGGCTCGAGGATGACCGGCAGGTAGGTCCAGTGCACGAGGTCGCGGCTGGCGGCGTGCCCCCAATGCATGTTGTCCCAGCCCCAGCCGTAGGGGTTGAACTGGTAGTACAGGTGGTACCGGCCCTGGAAGCGGCACAGGCCGTTCGGGTCGTTCATCCAATGCTCCGGCGGCTCGAAGTGCACGGCGGCGCGGACTGGATCGGCGCTCTCCGGGGCGCCGTCGCCTGCCGTGGCCTCGCCGCTTGCGGCGTCGAGCACACGGATGCCGCGGTCAAGCAGATCATCTCCACCGGCCAGATACATATAGGGCACGGTGGCATCGACGATTTCCAGCGTGTACCGCTCCTGCGGGTCGAGGTCGATCTGGAAGCGCTGACGGTACAGGTCGGCGTCCATGACGCGTTCGGCGACGCATGTGCCACCCGCATGCAGACGGATGGTGGGAGCATGGCCCTGCTCCGCGCGCTGGACGAACAGGTCGAGCTGGGTGTAACCGTCGGCCGGGAAAGTGCAGGAATCGGCCGACTGCGACGTTGCGTTCATGTTTGGGTCCTTTCGTTGATGGGCGACGGCGTCGACCGTCGGATGCGTTGCGCCCCATTCAACGGCAATCGATTGCCGTTTTGATATCAGTATACCCTCGCCACGAGGCGACACGAAGGTATATATGACGATATATATGACGTGTTTGAGCGGCTATGAAGTCAGTCCCGCGGGGCCACGGATTCCTTCTCCACCAGCACGCACGAGACCTGCACCTGGTCCTGCGCCAACGGCGGCAGCGGCGCACGGATGCCGGCCGGCAACATGAGGTTCAGATCGGCGAGCATCGAGGAACCACCTTCCGCGGCGGACGGTTCAGGTATAGTGCCGCCCTCGGAACGTTCGATCAGGGAAACCAGCTTGCGCACGCTCCAGTATCCCATCTCGTAGTGAGGCAGTTCCACCGAGGTCAACGCCGGGTTCAGGATGCCGGCGATGAACGGCTGGTTGTCCACGCCGACCACGGACAGGTCCCGCCCGATCGCCAGACCAAGCCGATCAGCCTGCTCGTAGGCCAGATGCGCCCGCACGTCGTTGAAGCAGAACACGCCATCGGGATGCAGCGCGTCGAACAGCCGGGGCACATCGCCCTGACGGTCATGCTCATCGATGGCCAGCACCAGCCGATCGTCGAATCCGACGTCGGACTGCTCCAACGCGGCCCGGTAGCCGGCCAGACGTTCGCTCTGCGCCACGATCGGCACATCCGCGCCGAAGTAGGCGATGCGCCGGCATCCGGCATCCAGCAGACGCCGGGTGGCCGTGTAGCCGATGCCGTATTCGTCCGGGCAAATCGAGGGACGTTCGCCGTGCTCGTCCTCGGCGTCCACGATGACCACCGGCAGGCCGTCGAGCTCCCGGGGAACCTCGACCTTGCGGTGGTACATCATGGCATACAGGAAGCCGTCGGCGCCATATTGTTTGACGACGCCGATCTGGCGGCGTTCGAGGTCCGCATCGTTGCCGGTGTTGACCGTCAGCAGGATGTACCCGAGCTCCCGCGCCGCATCCTGCGCGCCGAGCATGATGCGTCCGGCGAACGGCGTGGTGGCGATCTCGTCGCTGACGAACCCGAGGATGCGGCTGCTGCGGGTTTTCAGATTACGGGCGACCAGATTGGGCTGGTACCCAAGGTCTTCGGCGATGCGTTTGATCTCCTGCGCGATCTCCGGTTTGATGCGTCCGCGATCCTTGCCGTTGAGCACCCGGGATACGGTGGCGATGGACACGCCCGCCTCCTGGGCCACTTCCTTCATCGTTACCATACGTATACCCTGTCGTTCCCGTATCCGCGGCACGGCCACCGTGCCGGTCATGACAATCACATCCTTGTATTATGACTCAGATTGATGCGATCGCGCCGATCACAGTGTTGCGACATGCATCCGTGCGACCTCCAGAGCGCCGGATTCCACATACCAGCCCACCGATCCCGGTCGCCGATCGTACAGCCTCATGCCGAAGGTGTAGTCACGGTCAAGATACAGATGGGCCTGGCTGCTGTCCACGAACACCTCGACCAGATATTCGCGTCCTTCCTCCAACACGCACGGACGCTCCATCTCCACCGCGTAGGGGAACAGCTGTCCGCCGCGTTCGTGCATGCGCAATCCGGAACGCCATTCGATCCGCTGATGCCGTGGATCGAACTGCAGGTAATACCCGTCCGTCAACGACTCGTCGACATGCATCATCAACCCGAAACGCACCGGGTCGCCGGAATACCGGACACGCGCCGAAATGACGCCACGCTCCGGCATCGGGCATCCCACAGCCGCCGCGAATCCCTGCGAGCCGCCGACGACCGGACCGCCGTCATCGCGCCAATGCCCCTGAACCGGGCAAAGGCGGACCGGCTGCATCCGTGCGGAGGCCAGACGCTCGGTCACATCATCCGAGGGCGCGGTACCCAGCGTGCCGTCGGCATGCTGCACCAGGCGGTGCACCACCATGGATCCGCCCCAGTTCCACGTCCGGTAATCCGCGCCATACTCCGCGGACGGATCGAAGCCCCATGAGTTCTCGCCGCGGGTCGGCGCCCATCCGAACAGGTATCGATTGACGCCGTCGCTGCCGGTTTTCGCCGCATAGAACGCGCGGGAATCGAAGGTGTCGATCGCGGGACGCGCCCACGGCCCGCGCGGCGACCGTGACATCCGATAATAGGTGGCGAACCCGTCCGTGTAATTCGAAAACACCAGATACCACCAGTCCCCCATGCGGAACATGTCGGGGCACTCATAGGCGGCCGGATGGATATCCGGAGCGTATACCGGCCCTTCGGCGCGCCAATGCAGCAGATCGTCGGACACGCACAGCCCCACGCAACCGTTGCGCCCGCTGCACGCACGCCGACGGGCGGCGACCAGCATCCACCAGCGATGCTCGTCCTCGTTCCAGAACACGAACGGATCACGCCAATCGGTCGGTTCATAGATCGACGAATCGGGGCCGAACGCCTCACCGACCTCATGCCAGTGGGTCAGATCCTCGCTGGTCGCGTGGCGCACCCACTGACGCTGCGGATTATCATCGAAGGTGCAGTAGAACAGGTGATACGTGCCATCCATCTCGACCACGGAACCCGTGCCGCCGAGGATGTGCACCGGCGTCTCCTCAATCTGGTCCGGCCATGCACCGGACATCCGATGCCAGCCGTGGACTACCTGTTCCCGGGGTGCGTCCGGGTTCCAGTTCTTCAGATAGAAGTTCTCGAACCGGCTCGAACGCCGGTCGAAGAACGGAATGACGTCGCCCACCTTGGCGTGTTCCGGGGTGTAATACAGGGACATTTCGGTTCCTTCTTTCGGGATGTATCGGGATTCGGCCCATGTCAGGCCGGATGGCGGGCCTTCCACGCCTCGGTGTCGCGCACGTTCAGGCCGGGGATACGGCCGAAGAAGTACACGCATCCGACGGCCACCAGCACCGGCAGCGACAGGCCGAACGCCAGCAGCACCCCGGGCCAGGTCAGCCAGACCAGCACGGTCATCAGGAATCCGACCAGCAGGCACAGCGTGCACAGCGGACGGCACAGCAGCATCTGCAGGGTCATCTTGACGCACCAACGGATGTTCTCGTCGAAGTTCGCGCGGATCGCCCAGAACAGCATCGAGAACGCGCCGTACACCACCAGCACCACCAGCAGCACGCCGGAGCTCAGATACCCCATGACACCGGCGTCATGCCAGTTGACCACCGAGTAGTCGTAGATCAGCAGCAGCCACAGCAGCAGCTGGGGCCAGCCGGCGATGTTGGCCTGCTGGAACTCGCTCTTCCATGCACGGTGGAACACCGTCCAGGTCTCCTTGCAGGTCCACCAGTGGTCCTCGCTGATGATCCAGGTGCGCCACGTGGCGTATGCGGCGGCGACGGAGGGGAACAGCCCCGCGACCACCAAGCCCATCACCGTGTGGGCGATGAAGGCGACGTTGATGACGAAGGCCGTGAGGATTGCGCGGCAGACCTGTTCGTAACCTACAGCGAATCGAGCCAACATTGGTATGCCTTTCAATCTGTGGCATCGTCGACTATGACGTGGTGCCTATGATTAGGAGTTGAGACGGAACCCCGGGCCGCCCGCCGACACATGGCAACGAACGACGTGCGGCACGGGGTTTCGCCGTATGGTCCGGCGGGATACGGCACTCCCGCCGGACCGTGTCATGCTCAGCCCTTGACGGCGCCGAGCATGACGCCCTTGTTGAAGTACTTCTGCAGGAACGGGTACAGCACCAGCAGAGGCAGGGTCGAGATGATGATGATCGCGAACTTGAGCTGGTCGGCGATCTGCTGCTGGTCGGACGCCGAGGCGGCCGACTGCGAGCTGTTCGCGTTGACCAGCAGAATCTGCTGAAGCACGTTCTGCAGAGGCCACTTGTCGGTATCCGTGACGTAGATGAGGCCCGTCATATAGTCGTTCCAATGGGCGACGAAGCAGTACAGGCCGATCACGGCGATGATGGCGCTCGACAGCGGGATCACGATGCGGAAGAAGTACCCGAAGTAGCTCATGCCGTCGATCTGCGCGGCGTCGTGCAGCTCCTCCGGGATCGAGGTCTCGAAGAAGGTACGGGCCACGATCACGTTGTAGGCGCTGATCGCGCCGGGCAGGATGAACACAAGCGGGGTGTTCAGGATGTCCAGCTGCTGGTAGAGCAGGTAGGTCGGGACCAGACCGCCGGAGAAGAACATCGTGACCGTGAACAGGAACATGATCACGCGGCGGGCCTTGAACTCGCTGCGCGACAGTGCGAACGCGCAGGGAATCGTGACCACGAGGTTCACGATCGTGCCCAGCACGGTGTAGATGATCGTGTTCAGGTAGCCGTTCCAGATCTGGTCGTTCTTGAACACCGCCTCGTAGCCGGCGAGTGTGATGTCCTTGGGCAGGAACGTCACCGCACCCGAGGCCACGGCGTTCGGGCTCGAGAACGAGGAGATGATCACGAACCACAGCGGGTACAGCACGGCGATCACGACAAGGGCCAGCAGCAGCCAGATGATGACGTCGATCACCCAGTCGCTGGCCTTCTTCTTGTAGTGCACCTTCGGATTGAACGGGATGTCGTCCTTGCTCACCTTGGCGGCGACGGCGACGGTTGCGTTGCTCATGATGGTCACCCCTTAGAAGATGCTCGCGTCGTTGACCTTCTTCGAGATGCCGTTGGCGATCATCAGGAAGAGGAAGTTGATCACGGTGTTGAACAGGCCGATGGCCGTGGAGTACTCGAACTGGCTGCCCAGAATACCGATCTTGTAGGTGTAGGTCGAGATGACCTCGGTGGCGGTCTGGTTCAGCGTGTTCTGCATCAGGTAGATCTTGTCGAAGCCGACGTTCAGCACCGACCCCATCTGCATGATCAGCAGGATCGTGCAGGTCGGCATGATGGCCGGCAGATCCACGTACCGGATGAGCTGCAGACGGCTGGCGCCGTCCATCTTGGCGGCCTCGTACAGCGAGGTGTCCACGCCGGACAGGGCGGCCAGGTAGATGATGCAGTTCCAGCCGCAGTGCTGCCAGACCTCGGAGATCCAGTAGACCGCCGTGATGGCGTTCGGGTCTCCCATCAGGCTCGTGTCGCCGAAGAAGCGTCCGATGATGCCCGACCCCGGCGACAGGAAGATGTTGAGCATCGAGACGATGACCACCATCGAGATGAAGTGCGGCATGTAGGTGACGGTCTGCACGAAGCCCTTGACCTTCTTGGAGCCGATCTGGTTGATCAGCAGGGCCAGGATGATCGGGAACACGAAACCCATCACCAGCGTCCACAGGCTGATACGGACCGTGTTCCACATGATCTGACCGAACAGCGGGGACTGGAAGAACTGGATGAAGTACTTGAACCCCACCCAATCACCACCGGTCAGACCCTTGGACGGCTCGAACTCACGGAAGGCGAGCTGGATGCCCCACATCGGGACATAGGCGAACAGGAACATGAAGATCAGTCCGGGGGCGACCAGAATCCACAGCTGCCAGTAGCGCTCGAAATGATAGGCGAGCCGCGACATGAACCCCCGCTTCGGTCGGTTCGACGATACCGACCCGCCCGAAATCGCGGCCGTTTGCGTATGCGTAGCCATAACGTACCTTTTTCTCTATGACGTATGTGTGAGACGTCGGGCGGCTGCCCGTAGGCGAGCGACCGCCCGACGAGGGGATCCGCCACACGCCTACGTCCGGCGGATCATAGGACTCGGCTCACTGGCCGATGGCTTCGTCGTAGTACTTCTGCCAGATGTCGATGTTCTCCTGCAGACCGAGGCTTTCCACGTTGAGCTGCTGGATGTAGTCGTCCCAGCCTTCCTCCACGCCGCCGTTCTGGACGAACGTGGACAGCTGGTTCATCGCGAAGTTATCGATGGCGGTGCGGTTGTTGGCCAACGTCTTGTTATCCTCCTTGGTCGGGTGGATCCAGATCGGGATGACCTCCTTCTCGGCGTCCACATTGGCCAGGGCATCGCGGCAGGCCTCATCGCTGGCGGTGACCTCATCGGCGTTCGTGTCGTTGATCATCGTCACGCTGTCCGGGATGTAGCCGGCGAAACGGTCCTGCAGTGCGATCACGGCGGTGTCCTTGCGGCCGTTGACGTAGGCCTTCTCCGCATTGATGGTGTACTGGCCGTCGCCGTCATCGGAGACGTAGTCCGGGATGGAGCCGAAGTAGCCTTCGACGGACAACTTCTCGCCATACATGGCGTTGATGACCTTCATCACCGCGTCCATGTTGACCGCATCCGGGTTGACGCTGAGCACGTAGGCGAACTCGGTGCCATCCATCGAGTAGTCCCACTTGACGTCCTCGTCGGGCATGTCGGCGCTCTGCTTGAGCGGCGGCAGCGTGACGTACTGGTCGACCAGGTCGCCGTATTCGCCGGCGCTCGACCAACCGATGGAGACGCCGGTCAACGCGGTCTTGCCGTCGTTCTGGGTCTGAGAGGCGTACTGCGAATCGTCGCGGGTGAAGGTGTCCTTCGGGATCAGCCCCTCGCTCATCAGCTTGTTATAGAACGTGACGACGTCCTTCATCTCATCGGCCGCATAGTAGCTCTTGACCTGGCCGTCTTCGACGTAATAGCCCTGGGTGGAGGCCGAGTTGCCCATGAAGTTGGTGACGATGCCGGTGGAGTTCAGCAGCACGAGCGGGCTCCACAGGCCGAAGCCCAGATCACGGATGTTCATCGGGATTTCGTCGGCCTTGCCGTTGCCGTTCGGGTCGCCGTCCTTGAACGCCTTGAGCACGGTCTCCAGTTCGTCCCAGGTGGTCGGCATCTCAAGGCCCAGCTTGTCCAACCAGGTCTTGTTGATGAACATGTGCGTGGCGGAGACACGGTAGCCCTTGCCGCGGTCGGACGGCAGCAGGTAGTAGTGGCCGTCGTCATTGACCATCTTCTCCGCGGTCGGACGATCCTCGAAGAACTTCTTGACGTTCGGCAGCTGATCCATGTACTCGGAGAAATCCAGGAAGCTGTCCGGGTACTGGGAGACGTCGTTCAGGTCGAATAGCGACAGACCGACGTCCGGGAAGTCACCGGCCACCATCTTGGCGTTCTTCTGCTGACCCCAGGCGTTGTCGGTGATCTCCTCCCACTCGATGTGGCAATCGCAGGCGGCCTCGAGTTCCTGGGTGAACGGCATGTCCTTGACATGCACATCGGTCACGTTACGGCGGACGGTGATGTAGACGATCGGTTTGCCGTCATCGGCCGTAGCCGGATGATCATCTCCCCCACACGCCGTCAACGGCATCATCATAGCCCCCGCCGCCAGCGCGGCCACGGCGATTTTCACTCCGCGAAGACTTCCGTGTCTCATTTCTTCTCCTTACAGCATACGACTGTTGCCTTGTATTTGCCGACGAAGAAGCCCCCACTGCAGGTTGTGCCTTAGGTGGCTCAGAGCTCCATTGCCTGCCGGCTGATTGCGAGTATAGAACGGCAATCGTTTGCCGTCAATCGTTTGCCTTTGGCGTGTCGCACTCGCGGCAAACGATTGTTTCTGAGCTTCTTAGAACGCTACCAAACGGGCGATGCCCCACCCGGACGGTGCCGGATTACCGCGTTCCACGGACCCGAGATTGAGCGCCGACATAAAAAGAATCACCCGGCTCAAAGCGGAATTGGCGCCTTCAATCAGCCGCTGGCGCAAGACACAGGACAGGAATCGCCTACCGTGTTCCACGAAGCATACGCCGCCGTGGCCACGGGTACGGAGGTACGGTACGAAACCATTTCAAAATGCTTTATCAGATTCCGTACCACACTTTTGTGGTACGGAACGTCAAAAACCCCACCAAAAAGGTTCCGTACCATACCAGAGCAGCCATGGTCATCCGCTCCTGCAAATAAGGAACCGCGGCCGCCGCTTACCGCGGGCGACGCCAAGCCCGGGTACGGATGGTATCCGGGAATGGCGCATGCGGCTCGCCCTGATACCAGTAGGCCACGCTCGCCACGTCGTCGCTGCGTTCGAACAAACCGGACTCATCGACGCCAATCTGCTGGAGCTCGACCCGTAGATCATGCTCAAAATAGATCGGATCGGGGATATGCCAACGGTACAGGCCCCGCATCACCGGCGTCGCCACATCCCAATAGTCGCTTTCACGCCCCACAAGCCGCTGCGAATAGAACGGGAACCCCATATACGGCCCGGTGTACGTCTGCTCGCGCATATGCCCCGCATCGTCGAATGCGGCGAAGCTCCACGCCCCGCCGAAGTAGTCCTCGGTACCGGTGCTGCACCAGGTGGGGTATTCGTCATCGCCATCGATGTACATCTTGACCTCGCCCTCGCCCCACCAGCGGCTTTCCAACGCGGTCAGCGCCAGATACGTGCCCACATACGCGCCGCGCCCGCGCACACCGTCGAGCACCACATAGTCGCGGCCGGGTTCGGTGAGTCGTTCGCGCCGCCACTGCGCGTGGAAGCGCATCATATCCTGCGGCAGCTCGTCATACGCCGTGTAGTCGATCTGGTAGAAGAACGCCGGCACGTCCTCGTTATGGTCGTTGCGCAGCACGATGCGCGCATGACGGAACGGCATGGCCCAGTAGCAGTTGAACCCCCGGTTGGGATTGACCATCACCGGAATCGAATTGACCCGGCATGCCTGTGCATGCCCGCAGCAGAAGAAGTCGCCGATCGGACAGGCCACCGACGGGGTATCCTCGCCATCCCAATAGCACTCCAGAATCAGATTGCGCAGCACGTCCGGGCCGGTGGGGCTGGTGCGGTCGGTCACGGTCATCCAGATATGCCGGATCACGCCCGGACCCTCCACATCCATCAGGGTTACGGATTGCCCGGCGGCGATGGTCTGGATGCACGGGCTGCCCTTGCGCGAGGGCCCCAACGCGCTGGCGGCCATGGCGGCACGACCCTTTCCCCCGGTGGGGTTCTCCGCGTTGATGCAACGACTCCGCCCGCTTGAAGGCATTGTCAACATATCCAACGCTCCCGACGGTATGCCCATAGCAAACGGCGGCATTCCTATTGGCGTATCCATGGCGCAAAGACCTCCTTGTACCCTGCCCAGACGTTCCGGCATTCACATCGAACCGGTTGACACCATCATACAGGCATGTGTCCGCCGCCACGTCCGTCCCGCCTCACCCGCCCATTCGATTCCACAGGCGGGGCGACCAGCATGAATCGCCAGGCGCAGGAGCTGACGCGTAGTCCCACCCGACCATTCGACCCCAGGCGAAGCGGCATCCCCAGACAACGGCACCGCTCCCGGATTCCGGGCAGTGCCCCGGATTCGGCCCGCGCCCCTGGATTTCGGCCCGCGCCCCATGCTCCGCTGTCGCCGCTAGCCGCCTAGCAGCGCGAGCAGGTCCTCGCGGGTCAGTGCGGCCATGGAACCGCCGGTGGAGCTTGATGCCTCGTCCACGAACCGGTTGGCCAGATCGCTTTTGGACTGCTGCAGGTTCAGGATGCGCTCCTCGATCGTGTCCTTGGCCACGATCTGGTACACGTTCACATCCTGCGTCTGCCCGATGCGGTGGGCGCGGTCGGTGGCCTGGTTCTGAGCGGCCGCGTTCCACCACGGGTCGGCGTGGATGACCACGCAGGCGCCGGTCAGGTTCAGCCCCGTGTTCCCGGCCTTCAGAGAGATCAGGAACACCGGGGTGTCGTCGGCGTTGAACGAGTCGACGAGTTCCAGCCGGCGTTTCTTCGGCGTGGCGCCGGTGATCGTATCATAGGCCATGCCGATCGACCGCAGCCGTTCGGCGATCAGGTCCAGATAGCTGGTGAACTGGGAGAAGATCAGCACCTTGCGCCCCGCGTCGCGGCAGCTCTCCACCAGCTCCTGGATCGCATCCAGCTTGGCCGAGGGCGACGCCGTACGACGCCTGCCGTCGGACGGCGCATCGAGCTGTCCCGCATTCTCGTAGACCAGCCGCGGATCGCAGCATACCTGCCGCAGCCGGGTCAGCTGGGCGAGCACCTGGATCCTGTCGTTGCGGAAGTCCACATCGCGGGTCTTGTTGATCGAGGCGCGCAGCCGCTGTTCCAACGCCGCATACAGCCGGCGCTGCTCCCCCTCCAGCTGCACGGTGATGACGTTCTCAATCTTGTCGGGCAGATCCTTGAGCACATCGGATTTCAGACGCCGCAGGATGAACGGCCCCACGAACGCCTGCAGCTTGGCCTGCGCATGTTCGTCGCCGCTCAGCACCGGCTGCTCGAACCGCTCGCGGAAATGCCGGTATGAGCCCAGCATGCCGGGCATCAGGAAGTCGAAGATGCTCCACAGTTCCGCCAGCCGGTTCTCGATCGGCGTGCCGGTCAGCGCGAAGCGGTGCCGCGCCAGCACCGACCGCACCGCCTTGGATGCCTTGGTCGCATGGTTCTTCACATACTGCGCCTCGTCCAGGGTCATGCAGAAGAACTCGATCCCCTGGTAGTCCTCCACATCGCGGCGCAGCAGATCATAGGAGGTGATCAGCAGGTCCGGCAGCGGCCAGCCGTCCATCGCGGCCCCGTCATCATCCGGCAGCGGGGTGGCCGCACCCTGCCAGCCGTCGTCCGTCGCATCGGCGAGCGCCGCGGCCGCGGTCCGCGAGACGAGCGTGACGTCGTCGTCCACGTTGTCCCGCTCCACGGCGCCGCGCATCACCTGCGCCCGGCAGATCCGATCGAGCAGCGCCCGCCGTTCCGCCTTGCTCCCGGCCACCACGGCCACGCGCAGTCCCGGCGCGAACCGCCGGCATTCGGCCTCCCAGTTGTATACCAGCGACGCGGGGCACACGATCAGGTTCGGTCCCACCGCGCGCGCCTCGTCGCGCCGCGCCACCAGCAGCGACAGCAGCTGCACGGTTTTGCCCAGCCCCATCTCGTCGGCCAGGATGCCGCCGAATCCCTTGTCGCACACCGCGTTCAGCCAGCGGAAGCCCTCGACCTGGTACGGTCGCAGCACCTCCGCCAATGACGCCGGTACCGCATACGTCTGCGGGTCGACGACGCGCAGGCCGTCCACATAGACGCGGAAGCCCTCGTCCTTCGCCTCGTCGTTCACCTGGGCGTCCAGATAGTAGGCGCTGGTCGCAGGTACCTGGACCGGCCCGCGTTCCAGATCATGCAATGTCAGGTCCAGGTCGGACAGCGTCTCCTCCGCCTGTCCGGCATCCACGGCGGACATGTCCAGGAACGCGCCGTTGCGCAGCCGATGGAACCGCTTGCGCCGCCGATAGCTGGCCAGCAGCCCCGGCACATCCTCCGGATCGATCTCGTCGGCGATCGGCGAGATCTCCACCAGCCCCGACCTGACCGACAGCCCCAGCCGGATTGTCGGCCGCGGCGCGTCGAGCAGCCCGTCGAAGGCGGGTGTGGTGAGCACCTCCCCCAGACCGCGCATCACCGGCAGCCCCTCGGTGATCAGCCGCCAGATCGCGTCGTCGTCCGACTCCTCCAGGAACGCCAGCGGCCCGTCCGGACGCGGGAAATAATGCAGCACCGCCTCCACGGCCAGACGTTCGGCGTCTCGGTCGCGGCGCGGGGCGTCCTCGGCGGTGCCCTCGAAGGCATGGTACCGGCGGTCGCCGTACCGCGCCTGCACGTCGCAGGTCACGCCCATCGGCTCGCGATCCAGATAGATCTCGATTACGCAGGGCTCGCGCCGCAATCGCAGCATCTCCTCCGGCAGCCGGATCGGGATGCCGCGGACACCGGCGCCCGACTCCCCCGTCTCCGACTCTGCCCCCGACTCCGGCCGGCCGTCGGTCGCGTCCTCCGTCGTCACCGCCGTGAACAACGGCGCCACCGCGCGCATGAACAGGTCGGTATCACCCGTGGCGACCACTATATCCTCGCCGCGCTCGGTGCCGCACAGCACATCGATGGCCTGCCGGGCCCGCATGAACGCCTGCGAGCAGCGGTGGATCCGCACCTCGTCGCCACCGGAGGCCGCGCCCGAAGCCTCCGCGCGGCGTGACAGACTCTCGGACAGCGACGGCGCGACGGCCACGAACGACGCGGATGACCCCTCCACGATGTCCAACACATCCAATCGATGCCGCGCCACATACCCCTCGGCGTCGTCGCTCCAAACCAGCGCCAGCCCTAGGTCGGGGTCGCCGTCCACCACGCGGACCGGCTCGGTCCGCATCCGGTAGGGACGCTCGTAATCCAGGAAGGCGTCGGCGTCCACGAACGCCTCCAGCAGCTCGCCGGTCTCGTCGCCGGTCAGCAGCACGGTATCCGCCTCGGCACCGCGGCGGTAGAACGGCGCGCCGCCGGTCACCGATTCGCGGATGCGCACGGCCCGCTCCAGCACGTCGAGGATGGTGCGCGAGCGCTCGCTCAGGGTGTCGCGGGTGTGTACGAACGCGAGCTTGCGGCCGTAGGAGTGGAACCCCTGGTGCCGCACCGTGTCGATGAACGCGGCCACATCCTTGACCACATAGGCCACCGACCTGCTGGGGACCGTCAGACGGAGCCGCACCGCCCATGACGTGCCGAACCGGCGCAGTTCCGGACGCAGGACCACACTGCCGATCGGCAGGTGTCGGGATACGGCGCCGCCCTGCTGTGCACCGGTCGAACCGCCGGAGGAGGACATCGCGTCGATCTCCTTGAGCAGCGTGAGCTGGCGCGACTGCACGTCCGACTGACGGCTCTGCTCACGCTCGCGCATGAACGCCTGCAGGCGGCGGGAGGTCCGGGGACTGCGGCGCGGACGGGGACGCGCGGCAGGCGACGGGTCGCCGCCGTCCTCATCCAACGCCTCGAAGGCGTCGGGGTCCTCGTCATACGCCATGATCAGCGCGATGACATGCTTGCAGATGGCGCCGAACCGGCCGTAGGCGGGGCAGGTGCAATGCGATGCGGTCAGGTCGCCGATGCCCTGGTCGACATGCGCGGTGACGCTGTAATCGTCGGCGTAACCGTCGGCGCTGTCCACCAAGGCGGTCAGCGTGATGCCGTCATCGGTGTACGCGTAGCCGAAGTCGTGGATCCGTGCGGAGTCGATGACCTCGTGTGCGCGGTAGAAGGATTTGCCGCCGAGTCTGCGCAGCCGTTCCTCGGGTATGAGCTCGTCGGGGACACGGCCGTAGACCGGCCCGTCGCCGAACGGCCGGCCCAGGGCATCCGAGCCGTTGCGCGACCCGTAGACCGCGTTATGCCAGGTCATGTTCCAGCCGCACAATCTCGTCCTCGACGGTACGCAGACGACTGCGCAGGGCGGCGTCGATGTCGATGCCGGCCGCGTCGGCACGTCGGATGACGGTCAGGATATCATCAGCGAGCCCTGCGGCGGTCGGCGATTCGGAAGTGCCACCGGTCGCGGCCTGCGAGGTCTCGGCAGCGAACGCGGCGGACAGACGGTCGGGCTGATCGGATCCGGCGACACGATGGACGACCTTGGCAGCGCGCAGGAATGCGCCCTGCGAATGGGAGATGCCTTCGAGCACGGAGGTGCGGTGCTTCTCCCTGCGTTTCATCTCGTTCCACAGTTTGAGCACGTCCTCGGGCGATTGTCCGGAGCCATCGTCCGCATCCTGCGCGCTATCCGGCGCGAATACCGCAGGATGACGGGTGATGAGCTTGTTCACCAGACGGTCGCATACCTCGTCCAGCGTGAACGGGTCCACGGAATCCTTCTGGCACACCACCCCCTGAAACACCGATTGCAGCAGCAGATCGCCGAGTTCCTCACGCATGCCCTCACGGTCATCGGCCTCAACGGTATCCACGTACTCGTAGGTCTCTTCGATGAGATTCTTCAGCAGTGTGCGGTTCGTCTGCTTGCCGTCCCACGGGCAACCGCCCGGCGCAGCGAGGACGGTGACCACGGCACGCACGCGGTCCAATGCGCTCGTAGCCTCCACCACAGGGCGCAGCTTCGAGCAATGCTCGAATCCATCCGGCAACTGGTATCCATCATGTGCGGCTTGGGTCATGCCACCACTCTAGCGCAGCGGCGGCCCTACCAGCGGCGACCCTTGGCGCGTTTGCCGCCGGTGCCGGGCACGCCGTCGGGGCCCCACGGCCCGCGATGTGCCTCGCGCAGGGTGGTCAGATGATGTTTCATGGCCACCAGCATGATATGCGCGTCCTCCAGGCCCAGATGCCGCTCGGAGGAGCCCTCGGGCAGCGCGCCCTGGCGCTTGGCGTAGGATTCCAGCGAGTTGTCGCCATACGGATGGGTTTCGCTGGGGGCGGATCCTTCATCCCACCGGCGGCTCATCGGCATCGTGTCGATGATCACGATATGCCCGGCGCGGTAGCTTTCCGCGTACCCGGCCACATTGTGCAGGAAGAAGCGGTGTTCGAAGTTCGCGTTATGCGCCACGAACGGCTGCTGCTCAAGACGCATCAGCAGCCCCTGCTGCGCCTGCGGCCATTCGTCGAACAGGCGCCACTGGCTGCTGGAGCGCATCTTCACGTCGATGCCGGTCAGGTTGAGGATGGCCTCGTTGCCGTGCCACGCGTTGGCCCGGGTGACGCCGAACCCCAGACGCGCCTGGCCGTACGCGTCACCCGCCTGATACGAGGAGTCCACGTAGGACATGCCCGCCGGGGCGTCCTGTGGGCGGGGCGTGACCATATTCATGTATTCAAAGCCGACGTCGATGATGTAATCGCGCAACGGATCGGTGCCGGTGGTCTCGATGTCGATGCCCATGACGGTGTCCAGGCCGCGCCCCGGCAGGTAGACGTCACGCCAGTCCGATCCGATCGGGGAGGCGGCCGCGGCCCCCTCGGCATCGGGTGCGCCGACGGCACCGCCCGCGGCGATGGCGCCCTCCAGGTTGGCGGCGACCATCAGACGATTGCCGGCCTCGCGCTGTTCGCGGGCGCGCTTGCGGCGTTCGGCGCGGCCGTTGACCAGTTCGGCCGTCCTGTCCTGGATGTCGTCGACCGCAGGGGCACCCTCAGCGGCTTGCAGCACCGGCACGGTGACGCGTTCGCGATGTTCGTATGCAACGGTCCACAGCCCCTCGGCCACGCCACGGTCTCGTAGCAGATTGATCTCGTCGTTCAGTCGACGGTTCGCATGGGCGAGCGCCCTCGGCAGCCGGTATGAGGGGATGAGCCGGTCGTAGTCGGTCATGAACACGCGATCGCAACAGGTCAGGATGGCCTCCAGCCGGTCGCGGATCATCAGGTCGCGGCGCAGCAGGTCGTGTACGTCGGAGGATGCGCCGGCGTCGCAGTCGTGTACGGTGGCCACGCCCACGCCGTGGACCAGGTCGAGCGTGCGCACCCAGTTCCAGTCGATCGGACGATCGTCCGCGTCGACGTCCATCACCGCGGCCCACTGGTCGATATCGCCGTGCGCGCGCACCAGCCAGTCGTCGTCAGCATGTCCGTACATCGCACTCATCGAAACCTCCTTCGCCGCTGCCGTACCGCCTATCGTAGCCGGAGAACGGACGCGGCCGCACCGTCGGCACGTCGGAGCACGTACCGGGGCGCGGCCGCACCGGGAATGCCGGCTACAGGTCGAAGCCCAGTTCCTCGGCCGCCTCGGTCGGCACCGGGTCCTCGCACCACAGGTCGGCCAGGTTCTCGTCCGAGCTCAGCGAGCGGATCTCGGCGCGGTCGATGTACACCTCGCCGGACAGGTGGTCGGTCTCATGCTGGAAGATGCGGGCGGGCCAGCCGTGCAGGCGCTCCTCATGGCGGTTGCCGTCCTCGTCCTGCCAGCGGGCGATGATGTCCAGCCATCGGCGGCGCACCGCCTGATAGCCGGCGAAGCTCAGGCACCCCTCGTAGAAGCTGCGGGTCTGGTCGCCGACCGGTTCGTAGCTGGGGTTGATGATGACGTGGAACGGCAGCTCGCCGATCTCGCGCGGATCGTCCTCGTCCCCCTCGCGCACGTGGTCCTCCAGCACGGCGATGGCCATGCCCAGTCCGATCTGCGGGCCGGCCAGGCCCACGCCCGGCGCCTCAAGCATGGTGGTGCGCATGGTTTCGATGAGTTTGGTCAGCGTGCGGCGGGACAGCTGCCCCTCGTACGGCACGGTCCGCTGGCGCAGCACCGGCTCGCCCATCTGCACGATCGGCAGGATGCCTTCCTTGCCGCCGGTTTTGATCAGGTGCTCGACGTCACGGTTGAGGGCCACGTCGACCTTCGCGTTGGCTTTGAACATGGTGGCGGTTCCTTTCGTTGTTCCCGTTGTCTGCCTCGGCGGCGGTCACAGGGCCAGCTCGTCGGCCACGACCTGCGCCAGGCGGGCGCAGACCTCGTCGGCCTGCTGCTGGGTGGCGGCCTCGGCCATCACACGCACCAACGGCTCGGTGCCGGAGGGACGCAGCAGCACGCGGCCGGTATCGCCGAGCAGCGCCTCCTCGCGTTCCACGGCGGCCTGCACCACGGCGTTAGTGGAGGCGGCGGTCTTGTCCACGTTCGGCACGTTGACCAGCTGCTGCGGCAGCTGCGGGAAGTCGGCGGCCAGCTGCTTCAGGCTCTTGCCGGACTTCATGACCTCGTTGCACAGGGTCAGCGCGGTCAGGGTGCCGTCGCCGGTGGTGGCGAACTCGCGGTTGATCACATGGCCGGACTGTTCGCCGCCCAGCGTGTAGCCGCCGCGCAGCATCTCCTCCAGCACGTAGCGGTCGCCCACCGAGGTCTGCACGGTGGCGATGCCCATGTCCTTCAGGGCCAGCTTCAGGCCCAGGTTGCTCATGACGGTCACCACCAGCGTATCGTGGGCCAGCTTGCCCTCGGCCTTCTTGGCCCGGGCCAGGATGCCCATGATCTGGTCGCCGTTGACCATGTTGCCGTCCTCGTCCACGGCCAGGCAGCGGTCGGCGTCGCCATCGAAGGCCACGCCCATCATGGCGTCGGAGGCCTTGACCATGGCCTGCAGCTGCTCGGGGTGGGTGGAGCCGGCGTTCTTGTTGATGTTGTAGCCATCCGGCGAGGCGTTGATCACCACCACCTCGGCGCCCGTACGGCGCAGCGCCTCCGGGGCCACCACCGAGGTGGCGCCGTTCGCGCAGTCGGCCACGATCTTCAACCCCTTGAGCGGCTTGGGCTGGGTCTTGTCCGGGCCGATCGGGGCGATGGTGGAGACCAGGTGGTCGATATACAGGTTGGTGGCGGTCACCGTGTCATGGCTGATGCGTCCCACGCCGGCGCCGGTGGGACGTTCCCAGTCCTGGCCGAGCACCGCCTCGATCTGGTCTTCCTTGGCGTCGGGCAGCTTGAATCCGCCGCGTGCGAAGAACTTGATGCCGTTATCCGGCATCGGATTGTGGGAGGCTGAGATCACCGCGCCCATCTCCACGTTGAGCACGCTGGTCAGGTAGGCCACGCCCGGGGTCGGGATGATGCCCGCATCGATCACGTCGAACCCTCCGGCGCTCATGCCGGCCGACAGCGCGGCGGCCAGGAAGTCGCCGGACACGCGGGTGTCGCGGCCGATCAGCGCACGCCGCCGACCCTCCGGACGATCATCCTTCGTACCGGAATCCCCCAGCACGCGCACCGCGGCGTCGCCCAGATCGAGCGCCAGCTGCGCGGTCAGGTCGCGGTTCGCCAATCCACGTACACCATCGGTTCCAAACATCTTGGGCATGAGCTATGCCTCTCCTCAGCCATGGCGGCATCACGCCGCACTCCTCACGATTACCGTGCACCATCGTACTCACCCTGCGGCATCATGCGTGGGCGCGGTTCCACAGATTGCCCTGTTTCACCGCATTTGGTGAGTCAGGCACCGACCACCGCATCGGTCACGCCCATGCACACCGTCGCCCGATTGAGGAACGAACGCCTCCGGCACATCAGCAGCACCCGCCTCCCCTGTTCGCTACGGGTGTACACAGGCTCGTATCGACTCAATCCCGCGCGCAGATGGCGCGTCAGGCATTCCACATCGCTTTTGCGGCGGGCCAGCGAGGCCGGACAGGGGAAGCTCACGCCGTATGCCGGCCGACCCCAGCGTTTGCCGATCAGCACGTAGCGAGGATTGTCGATCGGAGCAAGCAGTTCCTGCATCATGCGCGAGAACAACGCCTGATCGCGCTGCGTGGCGTCCGCCAGCATGCATTGCAGCGCGCCGCCGCCATCGCCGCACTCCTCCACAATCACGGCCGCGCGAGGACTATCGATGAGACGCAGTTCACGCAGCGTGCGCAGCAACGCGTCGGCGAGCGCCGTGACGGTACTGGTCGGCGTGGATACCGAAACCGCACGCATGATGGCCCGGACAGCCAACGGTATGACGGCGATCAGCAACGCGCCCACGATAGCGCCCGGCACCACATCGCCCGATAGGACCAGCATCCGCGCCACCGTGCCGATCACGCCGGAGGCGATGACGTATATCAGCGTTTCGAGGATGTTGACGAACAGCACACCGCGCGGCTGGACCTCGGAACCGACACGTACCGTGCGTACGGTGCGGCCGCCGGTACGGTCACCCGCCTCGAACCATTGGGCGGCGACTTCGGCGCGCCGGGCGCTGCGTTCCAGCATCTGCCCGTTGATCCGCTCGATGCCCTCCCGGTCGAACGGCGGTTGGATGATGCCGATGCGCCGGATGCCGCTTTCGATGGCGTTGCCGGCGTATGAGGGGCCCATGAAACAGTCGAACCGGCGGCATAGGCGTGCGTAATCCTCACCGCGGATGGTGGAGTAGTCGGGCGGATCCAGGATGGCGTCGGCCATGCGCATCGCCGCGTTCCCGGGTTGGGGCGGGGGTTCGACGGCCACCAGATGCCAGATGTTCGCCACCTTGTCCGGATCGGCGGCCACGGTGCGGATCGCACGGCCACGCATCTGGTTGGTCAGCATGAACGAACCGACCACACTGGCCAGCACCAGCGTGTTGATGCTGGGAGAATCCCACCCCTCCCCCAGCAGTGACTTGGTGCCGATCAGCACGTGCAGGCGTCCCGATTCGAACAGTTCGGTGACCACGGCGGTTTTCACATCGTTCGCCGGACCGAGATCGGCTTCAAGGTACTCGGATACCGGCAACGGTTTGAATCTGGCGGTCACGCCGCGGCGTGAGGCTATGGCGGCCGTCTCGTCGCGCAGATCGGCGGGGATGACGACCAGGCCGCCGGAGATTGCGCCCATGCGGGCGACGGGCGCGCCGTTGGGTGCGGATGAGCCGTCCACGGCGGCGTGCTCGGCCGCGAACGCCCGTCGCAGTGTCTCGAAGATCGGAATCACTCCCATCGTGGTCATCGGACGTTCGCCGCCGATGTCCGGCTTCAGTTCCTTGCGAATGTAGTCGGTGAGTACCAACAGGCGCAGACGTTCGCCTATCGCCGCCGACTCGTGGCGCACGATGCGCGTGATCGAATCCAGCTTGCCCACCGATGACATGAGTCGGCGCGCGGCCTCGTCATCATTGTCGAACACCACCTTGCCGTGTTCCACCACGCCCAGTCGGCTCAGCCGCGTCTTCATCCGCGCGGACAGCTGCTTGCCGAACACGTCTGGCGTGGCGATCACGAACTGCAACGCGGCCTCGGCCTGCGGCGCGCGGCAGGCGGGCAGACGGCCGTTCGCACTGACCAGACGAATCAGACGGCGTGCGGGGTGCCGCCCTGTGGCGTTCATCAGCGCCATCAGCGCCAGATACCCGTCCGGATGGTCGTATATCGCCTCCGAAACCGTACAGGACTCGCCTTCAAGCGCAACACCCGCGGCCGCGATCGCCTCATCGAACAGCGGATCGGCCACGATCTGCTCCAACGCATCCGCGGCCTTGACACGGCGCTGCATGATCGCGGCGGTTTCCTGCGCGGTCGGGTAGTTGAACATCACATAATCCTGATGCGGGCACAGGTTGCGTTGCGCCACCAGCTCCGGGGTGAAGATCTCCTCATCGATCGGTCCGCACAGCCGTTCGTAGCGCTCCCATTCGGCCGGATTCGCATCGTATGGCGGCGTGGCGGTCAATGCGATGGTCACGATGCGGCCGGATACACGGTCGTCGGAGCGCAAGGCGTCGGTGAAGTCCTCGATGGCGCGTTGCCATTCCCGGCGCAGATGGTGCGCCTCGTCCAGGCAGATCGTGCGGATGCCGGCGTCCACCACCATGTCGACCAGTTCGGCGAGCGCCTGGGCGCGGCGGGAGACGGCATCTTCGGCAGAGCTCGGGGCATCGGCGTCCGGGGCATCGGCAGGGAAAACGCCATCGCGGGCGGACTGTTCCGAGTCGGGCATGGAGCTACGGTCGGCCCCAGTGTTCGCAGCATCGGCATCGCCGTCGGATTCCTCGCCCTGTGGGCTCTGTTCCTCGGGTTCCCGTTCGTCAATCGCGGCGAACAGGGCCTGATAGGTCACGGAGGTCAGGTCGGCGGGCTGCCGCAATTGCTGCGATGCGGTATGCGCGCCGCCGGTGAAATGCGTGGTGAATCGGTCGATCCACTGTCCGGCGATGGCGACGGTCGGCGAGAATACCAAGGCCGCGGCCCCAGCGCGGCGGACCAATTCCAATCCCAGGATGGTTTTGCCGCTGCCCGGAGGGGCGACGATGTGAAGACGGCCCTGCCGCAGATACCGGTCGGATTCGTCCAGAATGCGCTGCTGATAGTCACGGAATGTGCCGTCGAACCTGACATCCTCCCACATGGCCGGTTCCTCCTTGAATTCGCGGGTATCTCCAGCTTACCGTTGGGGCGGCCGAAGGCTCCTTCTGGCGCATGAGAACGAACCATATGCACCAGATGGGCCACTTGATGGCCCGTACAAGGTCCTTGTGATGCATGAGGACGAACCTTATGCCGCATATGGGTCACTTGACCGGCACGAAAAAGCCCATTTGTCGCACGAGGACGAACTCCATGCGGCAAATGGGCCATGGAACGGATGCCCCAGGATCGGAGCGGCTGCGCTCAGCTCACAGCGCGGCGTTCCAGTCGCGCACCTTGAGCGAGCGGCGGGCGCTTTCCAGGTTGCCGATCACGATGCGGCGGAACGCGTTGTCCGCCTCGGCATGGGAAGCCAGCCAGGCGTCGCCCTGCTCGACCAGCTTGGCCGGGTCGGCGTACACCGGCCACAGGCATTCGAGCAGCGCCTCGGCCATGTGGAACGTGCGGTTCGTCCAGATCCAATCGGCCTCGGCGAAGTAGCGCTCCACATACGGGTCGGCCAGCTCGGGCGTGGCGCCGGCGAAACCGCGGGCCACGGCCTCAAGCTGCATGTTGGTCAGCTCATGGTTGCGGATGGCCTCGTTCCATGCCCATTCCTTGGCCTCGGCCGTGGAACGGCTGGCGCGGACGCCCATCGCGAACTCACGGTTGGCGGTGGTGTCGCGCTTGGCGAGCTCGGCCGCAATGCCGTCCTCGTCGATCTGGTTGACGGAGGCGAGCGCCTTGACGAGCGCCCAGCGCATGTCGTTGTCGATATCCAGTCCATCCAGCGTCACGGTGCCGTCGAGCAGGTCGCGCACGTTCGCGGCGAATTCGGCGTCGCCCTCCTCGCCATAGCCCAGGTAGGCGTTGACGAGCTGGAACTGGTTGTCGGAACCGGCTTCGGCGGCGTTCGCCAGCGTCCACAGTTCGGCGGCCACACGGCGCAGCACGTCCTCGTGGCGGGCCGGCGCCACGTAGTGGTGCGCGGTGGTGCCCATGCAGCTCAGCGCGTAGCGGAACGTGGTGGACTCGGTCTCGTGCGCAAGCAGCTTGAGCGTGGTCTCGATGAACCGCTCGGCCGGCAGTTCGGCGTCGCGGGTCATATCCCACAGCGCCAGCCAGATCACGGCACGGGCGAGCGCGTTGTCGAAACGGTACAGGTTCCCGACGGCGAACTCCAACGAGGCGGCGTCGAAGCGCAGCTTGGTGTAGGTCAGGTCGTCGTCGTTGACCAGGATGAACGCCGGGCGCGGCTTGCCGGCGGCCTCGGTCACCACGGTGGTCTCGCCGTCCACGTCGAGTTCGATGCGGTCGGTGCGCACGATGCGGCCGGTGGCCGGGTCCTCGTTGTAGAAGCCGACGGCCAGGCGGTGCGGGCGCAGCACCGGATGCTCGGCCGGCGCGCTCTGGGTCAGGGTCAGGGAGGCGATGGTGCCGTCCGCGTTCTCCTCGACGTCCGCGGCGATGGTGTTGATGCCGGCCTGTTCGAGCCACAGGGCGCTCCACGCCTTCATGTCGCGGCCGGAGGTGGCCTCCAGCTCGTTGAGCAGGTCGTCGAGCGTGGCGTTGGCGAACGCATGGCGGGTCAGGTAGCGGTGGATGCCGTCGAAGAAGCGCTCGCGGCCCACATACGCGACGAGCTGCTTGAGCACGGAGGCGCCCTTGGCGTAGGTGATGCCGTCGAAGTTCACGTACGTATCGTTCAGGTCGTTGATCGGGGCGACGATCGGGTGCGTGGTCGGCAGCTGGTCCTGGTTGAGAGCCCAGCTCTTCTCGCCGGAGCAGAACGTGGCCCAGGCGTCGGGCCAATCGGTGGCCTCGGCGGTGGCGAGCGTGGAGGTGAACTCGGCGAAGGATTCGTTCAGCCACAGGTCGTTCCACCACTTCATCGTCACGTAGTCGCCGAACCACATGTGGGCCAGCTCGTGCAGCACGGTCACCACGCGGCGTTCGGAGAGCGCGTCGGTCACCTTGGAGTCGAACACGTACTGGTCGCGGATCGTGACCAGGCCGATGTTCTCCATCGCGCCCGCGTTGTACTCCGGCACGTAGATCTGGTCGTACTTGGCGTACGGGTACGGGATGCCCCAGGTCTTGGCGTAGAACGCGAAGCCCTTCTTGGTGACGTCGAACAGGTAGTCGACGTCCTTGGCGAAGGCCTCGGCCAGCGACTGGCGGCAGTACTGGCCCATCGGCACGACGCGGCCGTCCTCGTTCTCGTACTCGGTGTGCCACTGCGCGTACGGGCCGGCGCAGATGGCGGTCAGGTAGGAGCTCATCGTCACGGTCGGCTCGAACACCCAGCGCTTGATGCGCTCGGCCGGGTGGTCGCCCAGCGTGCCGTCCAGGGTCATGCCGTCCACGGATTCCACGGTGCGCACCGGCTGGTTCGACAGCACGATCCAGCTTTCCGGAGCGGTCACGTCGAAGTCGAACACGGCCTTCAGGTCGGGCTGGTCGAACACGGCGTAGACGCGGCGGGCGTCCGGCACCTCGAACTGGGAGTACAGGTACACGTTGCCGTCGGCGGGGTCCACGCTGCGGTGCAGGCCCTCGCCGGTGTTGGAGTACTGGCACATGGCCTTGACGACGACCTCGTTGTGATCCTTGAGGTTGTTCAGCTCGATGCGGCTGTCCGTGAACACGGCGGCGGGGTCGAGCGCCTCGCCGTTCAGCACGACCTCGGTCACCTGGTTGGCGATCAGATCAAGGAAGGTGGAGGCGCCGGCCTGGGCGTCGAACGTGACCTTGGTGGTGGATGCGAAATCCTCGGCACCGACGGTCAGATCAAGCGAAACCCAGTAGTGGATGGGCGCCGAGACGACGGCCTTGCGCTCCCCGGCTTCGACCCGGGTGAGATTTGCTCCTGGCATTGTGTACCTTTCTGGCTTGCTGGGGTGGTGGCGTTCGTCGTGCGGCGGACGCCTGACATGGGAGCCCGCGGTGGTCTTGTGAACCGTCGCGGGCGATGGTTTGGTTATTCGTTGGAATCCTCCGCGGCGGCGATGTCGGCCACCACGGGCACGATCATCGGCTTGCGGTGCAGCTGGCGGGCGACCCATCCGCCGAGCGTGCGGCGCATGATCTGCTGCAGCTTGTAGGTGTCGCGCGTGCCGTGGATCATCGCGTCCTCAAGCTGGTCCACGATCTGGTGGCGCACCTTGTCGAACTCGCTCTCGTCCTCGGCCACGGCGTTCAGGAAGATCTTCGGCCCGGTGACGACCTCGCAGGCTTCGGTGTCGACCACCACGAAGCTGGAGACGAAGCCTTCGGTGCCGAGGATGCGGCGCTTCTCGAGCACGTCGTCGGTCAGTTCGCCGACCGAGTCGCCGTCCACGTACACGTAGCCGCACGGCACCGAGCCGACGATGGCGGCCTTGCCGTGGTAGAGGTCCACCACGTCGCCGTCCTGCGCGAGCACCACGCCGTTCGGGTCCACGCCGGTCTTGACGGCGATCAGGCCGTTGGCGATCAGGTGGCGGTTCTCGCCGTGGATCGGCATCGCGCACTTGGGCTTGACGATGTTGTACAGGTACAGCAGCTCGCCTTCGTTGCAGTGGCCGGAGACGTGGACCGCGGCGTTCTCCTTGTTGATCACGCGGGCGCCCATCTGCACGAGTTTGTTGATGACCTTGTAGACCTCGTGCTCGTTGCCGGGAATCAGGGAGCTGGCCAGGATCACCGTGTCGAACTCGTGGATGGTGATGTCGCGGTGGTTGCCGTCGGCGATGCGGCCGAGCGCGGCCATCGGCTCGCCCTGGGAGCCGGTGCACATGTACACCAGGTGGCGATCGTCCACGTCGGAGGCCTGCTTCAGGTCGATGACGGTGCCTTCGGGGATGTGCAGGTAGCCGAGTTCGGCGGCGATGGACATGTTGCGCACCATCGAACGGCCGACGAACACGACCTTGCGCCCGTACTTGTGCGCCGCATCCACCACCTGCTGCACGCGGTGCACATGGCTGGAGAAGCTGGCCACGATGATCTTGCGGCTTGCCTCGGCGAAGGCGCGGTCGAGCGCGGGGCCGATGGAGGTCTCGGGCTTGACGAAGCCGGGCACCTCCGCGTTCGTGGAATCGGCCATCAGCAGGTCCACACCCTGTTCGCCGAGCTTGCCGAACTCCACCAGATCGGTGATCTTGTGGTCGAGCGGCAGCTGGTCGAGCTTGATGTCGCCGGTATCGATGAGGCTGCCGGCCGGGGTCTTGACGAATACGGCCAACGCGTCCGGGATCGAATGGGTCACGGTTACGAATTCCAGGTTGAACGGACCGACCTTGAGCTTGTCGCGCCCCTGGACCACGGTCATCACCGGGTTGATGCGGTGCTCCTTGCACTTGGCCTCCACGAAGGCCAGCGTGAGCTTGGAGCCGATCAGCGGGATGTCCGGACGCAGCTTGAGCAGGTACGGCACGCCGCCGATGTGGTCCTCGTGGCCGTGCGTGAGCACCAGCGCCTCGACCTTGTCCAGACGGTCCTTGATGTAGTGGAAGTCCGGCAGGATCAGATCCACGCCCGGCTGCTCCTCCTCGGGGAAGAGCACGCCGCAGTCGATGAGCAGGATGTGGCCGTTGTATTCAACCACGTTCATGTTGCGGCCGATCTCGCCCAGACCGCCGAGCGGCACGATGCGCATCGTGCCCCTGCGGTACTTGGGCGGCGGGATCAGGCCCTCGGCGTGTTCATCGGAACGCTTGCCGCGTTCGTTGCGGCGTCCGGCACGGCCGGATGCCGACTTCGCGCCCTGGCCGCCGGACTGCGCCGGGGCAGTGGTCTGGTCACCGCCGCGACGTGAGGTCGCGGACTTCTTGGCTGTCGCTCGTTTGGCGCCTTTGGCGGCGGGCTGGTTGCCCGTGGCCTCGGCGATGATTTCATCCATGATGGCCTCGACCTGCGGGTCCGCGCCGTTGGTGCGGACGCGACCGGTCTTGCCGTCACCGGTGTGTGCGGCGTCAAGCGCCGCGAGTTCTTCTTCTAATGCCATTGGTTCTGTTTCTATCTTGGTGTTCCCGCCTATGCGGGAACGAGGTCTTATGCGCCGACCGGCAGGATGTCGCCGCCGTGCCGGCTCACTGCGCTCCAGGGCGCACACGCGCCGGCTGCGGCAGGACGCCGGGAATCCGGAGCTCGTCAGAGCAATCCGGAGGCGCGCATGCCGGCCTCGGCCCGGGCGATCTCGTCCGGACCCGGGCCGACGTTCGGCAGTCGCATGGAGGTGTCGTCGAGCAAGCCGCGCACATGGAGCGAGGCCTTGGCCATCACCGCCTGGAATCCGTTGCCGTTCAACGCCTCGACCAGCGGGGCGAGCTGCACGGCCAGACGCTGGGCCTGGTGGATGTCGCCATGGTCGAAGGCGGTGGCCAGGTCGCGCATCGGCCCGGAGGCGGCGTGGGCGATCACCGAGATGATGCCGACGGCGCCGACGGACAGGAACGGCAGGAACAGGCCGTCGTCTCCCGAGTACCAGTCGAGTCCGGTTTCCATGCGCTTGCGGACGGCTCCGGCGATGTCCCCGGTGGCGTCCTTGACGGCGGTGACATGGTCGAGTTCCGCCAGCCGACGGTAGGTGTCCAGCTGGATGCGCACGCCGGTGCGACCGGGGACGTCATAGACGATGATGGGCTTGTCCGCCGAGGCGTTGACCGCCCGATAGTGTTGGAAGATGCCTTCCTGCGAGGGACGCGAGTAGTACGGGGCCACGACGAGCACCGCGTCGACGCCCGCCTCCTGGGTCTGTTCGGCCATGCGCACGGAATGGGCGGTGTCGTTCGAGCCGGCACCGGAGATGACCGGCACGTCGACGACCTCTTTGACGGCTCGGACCAGATCGACCTTCTCGTCCATGTGAGTGACCGGGGATTCGCCGGTGGTGCCGTTGACCAGGATGCCGTCGGCGCCATCCGCGACCAGCTGCTTGGCGATGCGCTGGGCGGCGCTGTAATCGATGGATCCATCGGCTTTCATCGGCGTGATCATGGCCGGGATGATGCGCCCGAACGGGGCAGGATCAAGAAGATGCATGGTACCGTCACTCATGGTATCCACGGTACTTCGCGGGCGGGACGCGAAGCCCCGCCCGTCCGGCGTCCACGGCGGAGTCGATCACAGGTCCAGGAAGCGGTCAAGCCCCACGGTCAAGCCCGCATGCGACCCTTCGGCCAGCTTGCGTACGGCCAGCAGCACGCCGGGCATGAAGGAGATGCGGTCGAAGCTGTCGGCGCGGATCGTCAGCTGTTCGCCGGCGTTGCCCATCAGCACCTCCTCGTGCGCGTTCAGGCCGCGCAGACGCACCGCATGCACATGGATGCCGTCGACCACCTGGCCGCGGGAGCCGCCGTCGGTTTCGGTATTGTCCGGAACGGGGGCCAGGCCGGCGGCCTGACGTGCGGCGGCGATGCCTTGCGCCGTGTGGATGGCGGTGCCGGACGGGGCGTCGACCTTGTTCGGATGGTGCAGCTCCACCACTTCGGCCGACTCGAAGTACGGGGCGGCGAGCTTGGCGAAATAATCGGCCAGCACCGCGGAGATCGCGAAGTTCGGCGCGATGAACACGGCCTGATCGGCGCGCGGCGCCGCAGCCAACGCCTGACGCACCTGTTCCAGACGGTCCTCGGTCCAGCCGGTGGTGCCCACCACCACGTCCACGCCCTGACCGATCAGCGTCAGCACATTGTCCAGCGTGACGGACGGCACGGTGAACTCCACGACCACATCAGTGTTCTCCGGCGTGATGGCGTGCAGGTCATCGCCCGCATCCAGCGTGAGCGCCAGCTCCATGTCCTGTGCGCCGTTGACCGCGTCCACCACGTGGGATCCCATGCGCCCTTTGGCGCCGACGACGGAAACCTTGATCATTGTTGCCTCCTTGATGATTGAGTGCCAGCGTTGTTCCCTATCCGTCCCGAGCCTATCGCGCGCCGCGAACAGTGGGGCGCAGCCGGGGATACCGAAGCCCCGGTCACACGCCTTCGCGGCCACGCACCGGCTAGTCATTGTCCGACTGGTCGGGCACGCCGAGGCGCAACGCGTCGATGATCTGGGCTTCGGTCTTCCTCTCCGCCATAATCTCGCGTTGCCGTTCGTCCGGTTCGCTCACGTAATACAACGCCGCATCGATGGCATCCAGCGGGATGCCCTCGACCACCGACAGGAGCAGTCGGTAGCAGTCCAGCTGCACCAACTTCTGTGCCACGTCCCGTGGCTCACGCGGACGCCGCCCGGTTTTCCAATCGATGATGGTGTACTGTTTGCCCGCGTCTTCGGGGTCGAGACCTCCGGCGAACACGGCGTCGAGCTTGCCGTTGACGATGGTGCCGCCCAGCTGGGGGATGGCGATGATGATCTGCCGTTCGGCCCATGCAGGATGGCGCCGGGCCCACCGCGATTCGGCCAGACGGCGTTTCCACGTCAGCAATGCGTCCGGGTGTCCGCCGCTGCGCTGCTCGGCCGAATCAAGTTCCTCGAGCAAGGCACGCCGCGAGGCCGGTGAATCCGCATCCGGCAGCCTGCCGTCCGCCACGGCGTTGATGAACCGCTCCGCCCATGCATGGAACTGCGTACCGGCTTCGGCCGCCGGTGACGCCACGCTGGGAATCGGCCGCACGATGCCCCGCCAGTAGGCATTCTCCTCACGCTCGCTCATACCTCCCGCAGCCGCCTGCAACGCGGTGACGCTTTGCCGGCCTGACGCCAGGATGCGCCGACCACGCTCGCGCACGTTCCGGTCCAGGTCCTCGCCGGTCAGCTGCGCACCCATCAGGTCATGGTCCGCAACAAGCAGACGGGCCCGGCCGAGCAACGGTCCTCCGTCACGGGTCCGCCCATCCGATGGTCCGTCGTCATGGCGCACGGCGTCCGTGTCCTCCATAGCGTCCCGCACCGCAAGCGCCCCGGTACGCAATCGCTCGGCGATATCGGCGCTCAGGGTGCCCGGCCATGGCAGCGCGACGGCGTCGTCGGGCTGCTCGATCGGCGTGGCCCAAGCCTGACCGATGACGGCGTCCTCATACTCGCGGGCATAGTCGCCGGCGAAGAACCCCTCCGGCAACGGCGGCAGCGTATCATCATCCGGCACCGTTGTCGGCCGGCGCACGGCATCCGCGCGCGTGTGCAGGGCGTCGAACAGCTCCTGCCAGAAGACCGAGGCGCTCTGCGCCCTGCTTGCTGCGGCCCTGCGGCGCGGGTCGCGGCTGCGCTCGCGGTACGCGCAATATGACAGCATGACGTCATGCCTGGCGCGGGTCAACGCCACATAGGCCAGCCGTCGCTCGTCGGCGTGCAGCCGACGGCCGTATTCGTTGCTCTGGGTCAGATACCAGGAATCCGGATCCGAGTCCTCCACGCCGTCGCCGCAGTCGCGCAGCGAACCGAATACCTCGTCATCGATCTGCATCACGTCGTCCAATCGCGTCAGCGCGTCCACCGGGTCCTCCCCCGGCGCGCCGTCGTGAGGGAAGCGGGGAAGGATGTCCGCGTCGACCCGTATCGGGGCAGGCACGCTGGTGGCGTCGGTCAGCCAGGTCCGACTGTTCTGCTCCCGGTATTCGGGAGCCGTCCACACGCCGTCGACCAACCCTCCGGCATGGGATTCGTCCAAGGTAATCGTCAATCCGTTCTTGCTGTTGTTCGGCATGATGCCCGATGCGCAGTCGACGATGGCCACGGCGTCCCATTCCAGGCCCTTGGATTGGTGGATGGTCATCAGTTCTACGTCGGCCTGGTCGTCATGCATGGAGGCCGCCTCATCCTCGATATTGCCCAGCACGTCCACCCAGGAGAGGAAACCGCGCAGCGTCGGCGTCCGACCATCCCCCAGTTCCTGGATATAGGTGTCGGTCAGGTCGACCAGCGTGTTCAACGGCATCCGGGCCACGGTGGGGTTCGCGGCCTGTTCGCCGTCTCGTATGGCTTGGGCAACCACCGTATCGATGTCGAGATCCAGCGCACGGACCGCGGCGCGAATCACCTCGGCCAGCGGATGCCCCAGCATCGCCTGCACGTCGCGCAGCATGGCGCCGGCACGCAGCACCCCGGCCTTGGCGCTGTCGCCGAGTGTGCCGTCACGATCAAGCAACTGCCTCAGATCGCCCCGTTGCAGCAGATCGCCGAGGAACACGGCATTGCCCACCTGGTCGCGGTGCTCCCGCACCACCGATTCCCATTGCTCCGGCGGGCAGTCGGCATCCGCCACGCCGGCCTCCGCCAACGCCCGGAATCTCACCCGCGTATTCTCCCTGTCGGCAAGCGCGGCCAGACGGGTCAGGTCGCTCGATGACAGCTGGAACCTGGGGGTGGCCAGCAACCGCATCAGATGCTCGGCGTCATCATGCTGCACCACAACATGCAGCAACGCCAGCACGTCGCAGATCTCCGGGCGTTCCAGCACTGCGGAGTAGCCGACGACGAACGTGGTCATACCCGCCTGTTCCAAGGCTTGCCGGTATTCGTCCATGGTGCCTTTGGACCGGAACAGCACGGCCACGGTACCACGGTGCTCCACCATGCCGTCCTTCACGCGGGTGTGGCGCCGCAGCGCCTCGCGGCAGAACCGCACGACGCCATCGATCTGCTGCCCGAGCGTCTCATAGCCGATCAGTCCGATGGCGCCCCGATCGGCTTCGGGGACATTCGCCAGCGAGGGCACATCGACCTCATGCAGCGCTGCGCTGCCCGGGCGGCGCGGGGGCGTGCGCAGCGGCAATGTCAGATCGTTCGCGGCTTCCAGCACGATCCGGGAGTTGCGGCGTGTGGTGCTCAACGCATACGGCTTGGTGCCGGGCGGCATGTGGAAGTCCCGTTCGAACATGCGGAAGGCGCCGGGACTGGCGCCACGCCAGGCGTAGATCGACTGGAACGGGTCGCCCACGGCGCTGACGGCGCTGCACGGCCCGCCATCGTCGGGATGGAACAGCGCGGCCAACAGCATGGCCTGCGTGGTGGAGGTGTCCTGGTACTCGTCCAGCAGCACATGGCTGAACCGTTCGCGATACCGGCGGCCGATGGACGGGAACCGGCTGACCAGTTGATACGCCGCGATCGTGAAATCCCCGAATTCGGCCATGGTGCGGCGACGTTTCTCCTCGTTGTATTCCTCGACCAGATCCAGCAGCAGTTCACGCTGTTCTGCGGTTCTGGCGATGCGGTCGCACTGATAGACGCAGTTGGCATACAGTTTGGCCTGGTACTGCTCCAACTTGACCTGCCATTGTTCATCGCTGTCCTTCTTGGCGCGTTTCGGCACCGCGCCGGCGAACAGCTTCTCGGGTATCGGCTCATCGCCCAGCGCGGCGCGCACCCGACTGATGAAAGCGTTGTCCCAACGGCGTATCGCGGCGACGGCTTCGGCGTACCCTGGGCAGTCAGGGCCGATCATCGCGCTGGCTATAGCGTTGGACAGACTTCTCACGTCCCCGGCCAGTTGGGGGATCGACGGCGGGTCCTGCCGCACCGAAAGTTCATCCAGATGCCGCTCCACCACATCGGCCGCCAACTGCAATGCGCCGGCGTCACTCAGCGGCTGCGTGTTCCGGTCGAAGCCGACCAGGAGCCCGTACTGGCGGACGATGGTCTGGAAGAACGCATCGTAGGTGGCGATGGTCGGCTTCAGGAACATCCGGTCAGGGTCCTCATCGGCACCCGACTGTTCGGCGACCGCCGACGAGACACGGTCCAACAGCTCGCCCGCAGCCTTGCGCGTGAAGGTCAGGCCCAGGATGCGCTCGGGAGCCACGCCGTTGCCGATCAGGGTGACGATGCGCCTGGTCATGGTATAGGTCTTGCCTGATCCGGCACCCGCCACCACCAGGATGTCGTCATCGTTCGGGGCATTGATGACCCGTGCCTGTTCCGGGCTGTCGGTGAATGCGTGCATCATGCTTGCCTCGTTTCATAGACGGTGTTGAGCTCGCCGGCGCAGGCCGGACAGGATGTCGTCATGCGGCAGCGTTTCACATGATCGGGCGTGGGGTGCGCGATCAGCAGCGACGATCGGCTGGCCGCGGCCGCATAGAACACACGCGCGGCCATGGTCAATGCCCAGAGCGTCTGGGTGCCCCGCAACCGTATGATCTGGTTCCACGCCGCGGCGCGCACCCCTGCGGGCGGCGTCTCGGGCAGCTCCGGAATCTCCAGATACTTGGGATCCTTATAGTGGTAGCGCCCGGCGAATGGTTCCGTGTTCCAAGCCCCGTTGCGCAACAGTGCAGGCTGGTGAAGGCTTTCCACCTCAAAGCTGCGGCTCGGGCCATCATCCTCGCGGACGAAGAACAACCCGCTTTGCGCGATGTACGGCATTCGCGGGGATGGCCCGACACGGCCCCGATCCTCGGGGAACGCCAAGCCGAGCTGATAGCAGACCAGCTGCAGATCGTTGAAGATCTGCGCGGTACCGTATTTCCTCCCGGTCTTGTAGTCGATCAGTCGCACTGCCTCGCGACCGTCCCCGTATCGACGATGTTCAAGCCGGTCGATCCTGCCGGACAGACGAATCGTCAGATCGTCGCACATGCCCTCGGGCCAGCCTCCGACCAGCGTTCCCATAACCGCCAGGAGTTCGCCGCTTGTCATCGGTTCGATGCCGGGTATGGCGTTATAGGCGGCGAGCATGTCGTCGATATCGAACCGGGCGGTGAATTCCACTTCGCACTCCGCCCGTTCCAAGGCTCCGACCGACATGTATTGGGCGTTGCGGAACGGGTATGCCGCATCGCATCCGTTGACGAAATAGCTGGCGATATTCGTCAGCATGGTTTCCGCCGAACGGTCGAGTTTCATCGCATCGTACCGGTCGGTGGGGGAATCGATGCCCTGCGGATCGCGACGCAGCGAACGATAGATCGCCATCAGCCGTTCCGTCACCGCCGCGATACGGCTCTCGGTACCTTCTGCGGCCACGGTCCCCGGCATATCGAGGTGTTCCTCGCTGCCGCGTTGCGCCACCTCGTGCACGATGGTGCCGAAACCGGCGTGCACGCCGCCGGATTGGGGGCCGGAGCAGCGGCGTTCCAATAGCCAGCAGACCGGACAGGACCAGATGCCGTCGACGGAGGATGGCGACAAGGTCACGATATGCCGTCCGCCGCGAGCCTCGGCTCGGGATTCCGCTTCTCCACCCGTGGCGCCGTCATGTGGCAGGTCGACGAAATACCAGTGTTCCGGGTCGGCGGAGCGCACACCATGCTCCGCCAGCAACGCGAGCGCGGATGCCGCATCCTGTCCTTCCGGCGAATCGGCGCCGTGGCATGCCAGCGTGATACGAGCGGCGGTCACCAATCCCCTGGGATCGGCGTCGAGACCGGCATGGGATATCGCATCACCGTCGTGTACCGCCTCGCCGCCGGGACGGGTGAACACCGCTTCATCACGTTGGCGGATGAACCGTTCAGGCAGATACCCGTACAGAAAGTCCGATGGCGTGCAATCCTCGTTCCACGTCGCGCTGATCGTCAGCGTCTCGTCGGCGCGAGTCACCGCCACGAGCAAGTTCTTCTTCTCGCTGGACAGCACTGCGGCCAGGCGAGCGTCGCAGTGAGTCGGGTCGGCGTCCCCGATTCGACCATGCAGCATGAGATCGGCCAGATCCTCGCCGCCGAACAGCGTGGCGCGTTCCGCAAGGTTCGGCCATACATCCTGCTGGACCGCGGGCAGCCACACATGCCGCCAATGGTTCCCGGCCGCACCGGCGGGGGTGGTCAATGTCACGGCCTGTTCGACCGGCCCGACATGCGCCAGCGAATCCGCTTCGATCTGCATCGACCTGACCTGGTCCATGAACGCGACGATGTCCTCCCCGGCGGAGCCGTCGGCGGCGAACTGGAACAACCGCATCGCCACGTCAAGCCGGTCGTTGGCGGCACGGCCAGCTACGTCGTTGCGCAGGGCGGCGCGCTGCCAGGAACCGGCCACGCCAGTCTCGTTCCAGGCCAGCGCCAACGTGTACTGTGCCTCCCGGTTGGGCAGCCGGTCCATGCCATCCGCAACGCGGCCGACCATATCCCAAAGCCTGCGGAACGCGACGGCTTGGGGGTCCCGGCCCAAGATCGCGCCGAGAGAATCCAATACGGGCGTGGCGGGCGCCTTGGGATTGTCGAACGCCAGCATCAGGTACATCGCCCTCTGGCCGAACGGCAGTTCATCGTCGGCGGTTTCGCCCGTCAGCACGCCGTCGTCCACGTTGACCGCCGCCGCACGCCGCGCCGCCTGCCGATGTTCGTTCACGGCATCGCGATATCGTTCCCATGATTCGATCAGCGCAGCGAGATGCCGTTGCCCATCCGCGCCGACGGCCTCTGCGCTTTCTTGGACGACCGCGGCCAGTGACTCCAGTGCGGACATCGCGGATTCCACCGGTGCCAACCGCGCCGGGGCACCCTCGGCGGACTGCGTGCCGGCGGCGACCAACGGGCAGGCCATCAGCGTGGCCACTCGTGCCCGTACATAGGATGACAGCGTCGCCAATGGCAGGTCCACGGCGTCGATGCCACGCCTGCGGAGCAGCGCCAGCTCGATCAGGGCGAACAGCCCCTGCACGAACGGCTCGTCCTTCAGTGGACGCGTCACCGACGAGTACCGTACCGGCACGCCATCGCGGCGCAGACGCTCGCCGAACGACCGCACGGTGGCATTGTCATGGGCGATGATCGCCATGTCGTTCCATGCAATCCCCTGGTCCAGATGCAGGCGCTTCATGCGCCAGACGACATCGTCCATCTCCTCGCGAGGCGACTTGTACAACGCCGTGGCCACCGTGCCATCCTCCAACCGGGAGGTGCCGAGACCGGCATCCGCGTTCGCCCCCGGTTCATCCAATCGCCGGATCGGCAGACTGCCCGCGTATCGGGGGAGCTTGCCGGGGCGCTGCGGCATCGGCGTGTCATCCGGCTCCGGCGAAGGGATCGACAGTGAGATGCGCGAGGCCAGGAGGTCGCGATAGGTCGGCGCGGCGGCATCCGCCGGGGTATCGGATACCGGGATGCGATGCAGGGCGGCATGCAGCGGCCCTCGCACCGCGCAACCCATCAGGTATTCCGGATAGGAGCCACGGAACGTCTGCACGGCCTCGTCGGGATTCCCTACCAGCACCAGCCGCACCCCTGCGGCGGACAACGCCTCAAGGAAGCGCAGCCCGGCCAATGTGGCGTCATGGAAATCATCCACCACCAACACCGCGGGAACCGTCTCCGGCTGCAGCCGCACCTCCTCCACCTGTACGCGACGCAGCACCGCAGCCGCCTCGACCAGCAGCCGCGATGCGTCCAGACGGTATTCGCCCAGATACGTATGTTCGATGGCCCGCACGTATTCCCGCCGCAGCGCGAACGCCAAGCGCCACTGCACCGCGGTGCGGTCGGCGTTACGCCCGGTGCCGGCCGCCTCCCCCACGTACTCACGCTCATGCGCGAACGATGCCCCCAGCTCGTTGATACGGGCCAGCGTATCCCTCAGCTGATCCACGAACGCCGAGGAGACGCCGCGCTCGAACATCGCCATCGTCGTCGCGCCGCCCGACTGCTCCCGGGCGGGTGCCACCGTATCCGTCCAGCGGTCGTCGGCGAAGTATTCCCGCAACAGCACGCACGTATCGCACAGGTTGCCGGCTTCGGCATGGTCCAGATGCGCCGCCACCACCCTGCGCAGCAGGGCATCCTGTTCGGCGCCGTTCAGCAGACGCGGCGCAGGCAGGTCCTCATACCGTCGGGCGTCGGCGATCACGGCGAACGCCAACGCCGACAACGTGGTGACCGGACGCGCCTTCATCGACGCCCCCATACGACGGATTGCGCGATTGCCCAACCTGTCCGCCGTCACGCGCCCGGATACCGTCATCATGGCTCCCCCACCATGGTTGCGTTCCAACGCACGCATCAGCGCCTCGAACGCGAACTCCGTCTTGCCGCACCGCGGGGGGCCAACCACCAGCAGCGCGGAAGCCTCGCCGCCCCCGAGCACCGCGTCAAACGTCTGCCAAAGTTCCTGCATACCAGTCATGGCTCAAGCCTAACCATGGCCGTCACGGAACGGTAGATATCTACCGTTCGCATCCGCCCTCAGCGTGTTGCCGCAAGTCTCCGGCGCCACGGCATGCCGCCGGATTACCGTGCCATCGCGTCCCACACCGTGCCGGACAGCTCGCGGATCTCGGCCTGCGCGGCCGCACTATCGGGCACATCCTCGCTCATCACCGCCAGCACGTAATCGCCTGTTGCCGCCGTGCCGTCGATCGCGGCGGATGTATCGGATGAGGCGAACACAATCGCCACGTCATTCTCCACGCCGTCGATCTCCCCGGTTTTGTTGGCGGTCACCGTACCCGCCGGCAGACCGCCGGGGATCTTGGAGGTCCTGGTCTGTGCCATCAGCAGGTCGAGCATGCTCCGGCTGGCCTGCGCGGACACCAGTGCCCCGCGGTACACGGCAGCCATGAACCGCCCGCAATCCTCCGCCGTGGTCCGCTTCAGCGACGGGTCCCCGCTGACGTCGCCGAGGTACTGGTTGATGGACGAATCCCCGAACCCATGCTCCTGCGCGATGGCGTTGACGACCTCGAATCCGGCTTCGCCGCTGCCCGAACCGAGGATGTCCACCAACGCGTTCGTGGCCTCGTTGGAACTCACCGTGATCATCTCCCGCAGCAGCTCGTCGATGCGGGCGTCCTCGGCGAGCGCCCCATCATCGATCCGCTGGTAGACGGCCAGCATGACGTACAGTTTGATCAGCGACGCCGAATACCCCTGGTGGTTGTTGATCGTCAGCGAGGCTCCGGTGGCAAGGTCTTCGCAATACACCTGCCAGCCGCCCTGGTATCCGGCGATCAGCGTCTCCAATTCGCCTTGCAGCGCACTCATCGTATGCCGTACCGGCTGGCTGGCGTCCGGCTCCGGAACCGCCGTGCGCCGCATGGCATCATGGTCCGGCACGGCGATGCCGTCCTCACCTGCGCCGTCGGCAATGCCGACCCGTGCAGATGCCGCCGCTCCCTCCGGATTGCTTTGATGCGGCATCGACATCGTGACGCCGATACCGCCCCCCCCCGCCGCGAATGCAACCGCCACACCCGCCGCGATGACG
>SAMEA3387449__coassemble_1162_pt1 | contig 54107 bp, 44 predicted proteins | sample SAMEA3387449__metabat2_low_PE_011 | metagenome-assembled genome bin SAMEA3387449 (sample SAMEA3387449) | Felis catus | biome: Faeces | place: United Kingdom | collected 2012
GGAGCAGTTGGAGGACGACTACCGACGCCGTTTGGAGGCCGACGACTGGGACTACTCGGACAGGAGGCCATGATGAGCCGTCGAGATACGTTCCTTCTCATCCTGATGCTGATCGCGACCGTCGCCGGGACCGTCGGCTGCTGCGCGTGGCTGGTCGTCCATCTCAAGCCGCTGCTGCACCTGCTGCTCATCATGTTTCTCGCCGCGTCCGGCTAATCGGATCGCGACCAAATATCCAATCATTTCGAGCCGTCACATCGTGTGGCGGCTTTTTTATTGCCCACGTTCGTGGGGGAGAGGAGGCCTGTATGGCCGATGAGATTATCACTCAGCCGCAGGGGCAGGATCCCTGCCCGGTCGAGGTGAAGCCGATGAGCGAGGCGGACAGCCTCACCGCGCTCGGCGAGGAGGTGGCCTGATGGGCAACCTCAACACGCTTATCAACAGGATGCGCTACTGGTGCGCCGAGGTGTCGCTCGGCTACGACCAGACCCAGAGATGGGACATCTATCCCGGCGGCGAATGCGACTGCAGCTCGCTCGTGATCTACGCGCTACGCGAGGCGGGGTTCGACACCGGGTCAGCCACCTATACGGGCAATCTGTCCAGTAATCTGACCGCTCGCGGCTGGCGGCGACTCCCCGTCAACGGCAACCCCCAGCCGGGCGACATCCTATTGAGCGACGTGCATCACGTCGCCGTCTACCTCGGCAACGGCCAGCTCGCGCAGGCGTCAATCTCGGAGCATGGCACCATCAGCGGCGCGGCCGGCGACCAGACAGGCGGCGAGACCAACATCCACGCCTACTACTCATACCCATGGAACGCGTATTTGAGGTACGGCGCCGATCAGTCCGCAGCGGCCGGCGCGCTCGTGGTGGATGGGTCAGGCGGCCCGGCCACGATCGCCAAATGGCAAAGCGTCGTGGGCACCCCGGTCGACTCCGTCGTCTCCGGCCAGCTCGTCCCCGACGGCACGACCTACGCGCGCCCCGCGCTCGCCGACGAATGCGTGACATACGGGGGCTACGGCAGCCAGCTCGTCGTGGCGGTGCAGCGCCGTCTCAAGGGCGCAGGCGTGTACACGGGGAGCCTCGACGGGCTGCTGGGCCCGAAGACCATCGACGGCCTGCACCGTCATCTCGGCGTCGCCACCGAGGCGATGAGGCCGTGGACCAGCTTCGGCCCCGGCCTGGTGCGCGCCCTGCAGACCCGACTCAACACCAACACCTTCTAAGGAAAGGAGAACGATCATGACGAATCTGAAGGGAGTGGCCGACCACGCCGACACCACGCTCGGCAAGACCGTATCGGAGCTGACCGAGGACGACCTGACATCGGGCGAGCCGACCAGCGAGACCATGCTCAGCAACGAGATCCCCGACGGTAACGACAACAAGTGGATGTCCGAGACGGATTGGCCTTCGTGGCTCAAGGCCGCGGGCATCCGCGTGATCAAGACCGGCGCCCAGACGCTCATCACACTTATCGGCACGGATATGGTAAGCATCATCAGCCTTGACTGGCCTCAGATGCTCGCGGTGACCGCGACCACCATGGTGCTCAGTGCTCTGACCAGCATCGCCGGCCTGCCCGAGGTCGACGACGGCAAGAGCCCCATCTCCGCGCGATAAACCGCGCGGATACGGTTCCGGTGGAAATTTTGCGCCTGATAATTAACTGCCCCGCACCCATACGACATGGGTGCGGGGCGATTTCGCGTTTCGGCGCAGCTTTGTAGCTACCCGCGACTGCGCGGCCGGCCTCCGCCGACTCCGCGTCCCGGCCTCGCGGCGTTCCACTCGTCGATGGTCTCGGGCAGCCAGCCGCGCGTGCGGCCGATCAGCGCGTCCGGCTCGGGCAGCTTGTACCCGGCCAGCGCTCCGGTCGTGATGCCCAGACGTCTCGCGACCTCGGTGAGGCTCAGGTATCTAGTCGTCATCGCCGCCGCGCCTCTCCATGAGCAGCGCGGCGACGCACCAGCCGCCGGCCGCGAGCCCCGACAGTCCGGCCGGCACCGGCTTGCCGGCGAAGCCGAGCGACAGCGACAGCAGCGCGAACACGACGCCGCATATGCAGAACAGGGTGCTTGTCCTCATGATGATCCATGAAATAGGATGGAATCGCGGGGTTCCGGATAATTGGTCTATTCGGAACCCCGTTCGTCACTTCTTGTGCTTCGGCTTACGCCTCAGGGCGATGACGATGGCGATGATGGCGAGGATGTTCCCTATCACCGAGCTGACCGCCGATACGATGTCCGTCCATTTCATGCCCACCTCCTTTCCTTGTCGACAAAACTATAATAACACAATAATTAAAGATATGCAAGTCGAAACCCAATCATTCCAACGCTTTCAGCTTCGTCATCAGACGATCTCTCTCAGCCGACAATTCAGCGATGCGAGATTCGATATCGGCTATACGCGTCCTGATCACACCGGGCGTCTCATCGGGAAGAAGGCGGCTGCCGAGCTTGTCGGCCATCTCCCGACGACGGCCATCGGCCGCATGCTGGTAGATCATCGCCGTACGCGGATCCGCATGACCGCCGGCCTCCATAAGCTCCTTGAGCGTAGCTCCATCAATCGCACGCCACGTCAACCCCGTGCTGCGCAGATCGTGAAAACGCATGTCGGGACGACCGGCGCGCTCGCGAGCCTCGGCGAACCAATTCCTGAGACTGTTCGGATGCAGAGGCTCGGACTGGTCCTTGACCGAGGGGAAAAGCCAGTCTCCGGATTTCAATCCGTATCTATCCGCGAAATCGCGGATAAGATCGGCCAATTGCGTCGGTATCGGTTCGTCTCGCACGCTACTGGCCGTCTTGGTCGCACCGATCTTATCCGGTCCGACGGTGAGACGTCCGTGCCGAATGTGCATGGTCATCGTAGCGAGGTCCACATCGGTATCCATCCTGAGCGCGCACACCTCTCCGATGCGCATCTCCACAAAACAGGCGATATACGCCGTCAGCGCGTATCGCGGTGGCATTGAGTCATGCATCACCTTTAGCTCCTCCGGTGTCGCCGGAGGCGTCTCCCGGTCGCGCCTGTATTTGCCGGCCATACGCCCGGCGAAGGGATTCGAGGGAATCAACGGCGGCTCGCCATGGGCACCGGGCTTGGCCGCGGTGGCGAATATCGCGTGCGCCGCCTTGATCGCATTCGCGCGCATCGCCTTCTGATCCTGGGGGAGCCACGCAAGCCAGTCGTCCACGGTACGAGGCGTGACATCGACCAGTCTCATGGGACCGAAATAGGGGAGCAGGTGCAGCCGAATATCCTTCTCCAGCCGATACCGTGTACCGGCAGCCAACGGAGCGCCCTTGGCCGTGCGTCTACCATTAAGCCATCCCTCCCAATATTCTCCGAACGTGATGCGTTCGGCCAGATCCTTGCGTCTGATCACACGCTCAGGCTCCCACGCCTCGGCGTCGATGAGACGCTTCTGACGGCCAAGCCAGCCACGCGCCTCGTCCTCGCCGTCGGCGCTCGCCGGGAAGCTTTTCGATTGACGTTCCGCCAGTCCCGGCCATTTCTCGAACGCCCACACCGGTGTGGGGAACGACGCTTCGATGCGGGTCGGGTTCTGTTTGTTGGGTTTCCAGGCTATCTTGCCGAATGCTCTGCGTCGGCGTACGTTTGATGCCATGGTTTCACGCTCCTAAGGTGGCAGGATTCGCTGGCTAAGGTGGCAAAAATCGAGTCCACGTTAATCGTCGGATGCGCCCCATATCTGCCACCTTAAGACCACTCTAAAACACCTCAAAACGTATGTAAAACCGGAAACGGGTGGCTTGGTGTTACAGCCTGAAATGGTTGGTATATCAACAAAAAACCCGGTATGTCGGCGACATACCGGGTTGAACTGGTGGAGCCGCGGGGAATCGAACCCCGGTCCGATGACCGTACCCACAGTCTTCTACGTGCGTAGTCCGCTGGCTTTTCAGCTATTGTTCTGCCTCCACCTATATCGCGGACAACCGGTGGCAGGCCTATCCACAGTGCAAGTCCCTCAGACGCCCTGCGGCTCGGCGAGTGAGGCGAGTCTCCTTAACGACGCCCGATTTCTTCCCGGAGACGCAGAAGAACGGACGGAGCGGCTGCTCGCTGGATTAGTCCTGGCGCGAAGCTCAGGCAGCGAGAGCGAACTCAGTGCGGTTAGATTTAGCACTTATTGTTTTGCGGGGGACATCCACGAGCGGACCCCGCATTCTCGGCACGCTTCCCTGCAGCGAACAGGTCATCGTCGAAACCGATCGGCCCCTTTTGAATTGTCAAACCATGCCGGCGCATAGCCGGACTTTCCACAATAACCCTGTTGCCCGATGAATGCAACTCGATGCGCTCCCGGTGAACCGGTCCTGTTGCCGCAGCGGTCTGGTGGTGCTGCGGCAACAGGACCTCGAGGGGCACATGCAATGGCCCATATGTCGCACAAGCACTATGCTCATGCGACATATGGGCCATAACGCTCACTCGCCGTTGATGATCTTGCAGTAGTCCGGGATGCCCTCCTCGGGATAGGCGGGCCAGGCGCCTTCCTGCGTGCAGACGAAGGCGGATGTGTTGACGGCCGCGCGGTGCGCCTCCTCCATCGTGGCGCCGTTGAGCAGCTTGCCGGTGAAGGTGCCGGAGAACGAGTCGCCTGCGCCCACGGTGTCGGCCACCTCGACCCGCGGCGTGGAGATCGTGGAGCTCTTGCCCGTCTTCGACATGACGGTGCTGAAGGCGGCGCCGCCGGTCAGGATGATGTAGTCGAGGCCGTATTCGTTGATGAACCAACGGCAGGCCTCGTCGTCGGAGGTGCCGCGGATGTCGAACATGTCGCGCAGGAGGAACAGTTCGTCGTCGTTGATCTTGAACACGGTGGCGTATCCGAGCAGTTCCTCGATCAGCTCCTTGGAATAGTGGTCGCCGCGCAGGTTGATGTCGAAGAACTTCATCGTGCCGGGCTTGGCGTGCTTGAGCAGTTCGATGATGGTGTCATGCGATTCGGGGGAGCGCAGGCCCAGCGTGCCGAAGCAGATCGCGTCGGCGCTTTCGACGACCTCGATGAGCTGGCGAGTGTACAGGATGTGGTCCCAGGCCACGTTCTTCACGATTGTGTACTCGGGGATGCCGTTCTTGAGCGCCACGTCCACGGTGCCGGTCGGCCAGGCGTTGCGCTGGATCATCGAGTTGATGCCGGCGGCCTGGGTGGCGGCCAGCAGCTCGTCGCCGAGCTCGTCCTCGCCCACGGCGCTGATGGCCACGCCCTCGGCGCCGTTCATGGAGGCGTGGTAGATGAAGTTGACCGGGGCGCCGCCGGCGCGCTTGCCGGTGGGGAGCATGTCCCACAGCAGTTCGCCGAGGGAGAGCACGGTGGGTTTGGTCATGGTGATTCCTTTCCTTGGTTGATATGTTGGGTTGTCGATTGACGTCAGGGACCGCCGGTCGTCAGGAGATGTCGAAGAATCTCGACGGGGTGGTGAGGAACTGGGTGATGGCCACGGCCGCCGCGCCGGCGACGGTGGCGTCGGCGGGCAGTTGCGACAGGCGGATGTCCGTGGCCTCGATGACCTCGGCGCTGACACGGCGGCTGGTGATGTCGCGCACGATGTCGAGCAGCCGTTGCCCGGCTCCGGAGACGATGTCGCCGAGGATGATGCGTTCCGGGTTGAACATGTTGCAGATCGTCACGCATCCGTAGGCGATGTAGCGGCTTGCCTCGTCGAGGATGGCCGTGGCCTGCCGGTCGCCGTCGCACACGAGCCCGAACAGGGCGTTGCATGCCTGCCGGTGGGTCATCAATGGGCTGTCCGCGATGATGCCGGCGGCGTTGATGCGCTCGTGGATGGCGTTGGCGGAGCAGTAGCGTTCCAGGCATCCGACGTTGCCGCAGTCGCAGGGCAGGCCGTTGACGTCCACGCTGGTGTGGCCGAGTTCGGTGGCCGTGCCCTGGGCGCCGTTGATGAGGTTGCCGTGGTCGATGACCCCGAGCCCGACGCCTTCGCCGAGCAGGTAGTAGGCGAGGTTGTTGCAGTGGCCGTCGTCGGAGAACAGGTGCTGGGCCAGCACGCCGGCGCGGGCGTCCTGCTCGACGAACACCGGTACGCGGAAGGCCGTGCCGAATTCGTCGAGGAAGTTGATGGTGCGCCATCCCTGCATGGAGGAGACGACGGTGGTGTATCCCGCCTCGCGCAGGTACGGTCCGGGGACGGCCATGCCGATGGCGATGATGGCCGGGTCGGCGTCGAGCAGCGCGCCGACCTTGGTGTGGATGGCGGCGATGGTCTGCGGGATGGTGTCCTCGCTGACCGTGGGCAGGTCCTCGATGGACAGCGCGGTGCCGCTCAGGTCGAAGACGCCGATCTCCACCAGGCTGCGTGCGAATTTGACGCCGATGACGTGGAACCGCGTGGGGTCCAGGTTCAGGCCGATGGAGCGACGGTTCAGTCGTCCCTCCATGTCCCCGGTCTCCTCGATGATGCCGGCCTCGATGAGGCGTGCGGTGATCTTGGTGATGGCGGCGGGCGTCAGTCCCAGGGCCTTGGCGATCTGCGCCCGCGAGCAGATGCCGTGGTAGTACAGGTGCTGGAGGATGCGCGAGCGGTTCGACTCGGACACGGTCGCCTGCGATGCGACGGTTGTGGACGTGGGCATCGACGCCTCCTTGGGTGCGGTTGTCGGTCCGTCTTTGACTTCCAACGATTGTTTATATATTAACATGGTTAATGTATATGTCAATCGTTTTACAGCGTGTCGCCGACGGCCAAGGCCGCTGCCGCCCGTCGGGGATCCGTGACACGGCGTGGTGCCCGGCGCGGAGATGGTACCGTGGTGGCGTGGCAAGGCAGGAGAATCAAAGGAGATGCCCGTGACCGTGGAAATCGCCGTACAGGATGTCGAAGGCGCGAGGATCGCCCTGGAGGAAGGGGCCGACCGCATCGAGCTGTGTGTGGCATTGGGCGCCACCGGTGGTCTGACGCCGAGTTTCGCACTGATCCAGGCGTGCTCGCATGTGGGTCTGCCGCGTGGCGTGCAGGTGCTGGTGCGCCCGCGTTCCGGCTCGTTCGTGTTCGGCAAGACGGAACGGATGGTGCAGTTGGGCGACGTGCGCTCCGCCATCCTCGCCGGCGCGAGCGGCGTGGTGGTCGGCGGGCTCAATGAGGACAACACCATCGATGTGCCCTTCGCCGCCGCCCTGATCGAATGCGCCCGGGACGAGGGCCGCCGCTGCAACCGCGACGTGCAGGTGACCTTCCACCGTGCGTTCGACATGGTGCCCGACCAGTTCGCCGCGCTGGACGTGCTGATCGAACTGGGCTATACGCGTGTGCTCACCTCGGGCGGGGCTCCGACGGTGCCCGAAGGCCTTGACCGGCTGCGCGATCTGGTGCGGCACGCCGCCGGACGCATCGAGATCCAGGCCGGCGGTGGGGTGACGCCCGAAAGCATCGGCGTGATTCGTGCGGCGGGGGTGGACGCCATCCACCTGTCCGGCAAGACGCTGGTCGCCGCATCGGGCGGTCCCGGTGGCGGCGGCCAGAACCCCGTGGAACGGACCGACCGCGCCATCGTGCGCGCCGCGGTGCTCGCCGCACGGTGACGTGTCGTCGGCGCCACGCCCCGCCGTATCACCGCTGAGCGGCCGTCACCGCGCCAGATAGTCGCGCAGCACGGCGGTCGATTCGCCGCGGATCGCGATGTCGCTGCCGATCTCGCACCGTCGGATGCGCGTCTGGGCGTGGAATGACGATGCCGTGGTCTGGTCCAGATAGCGCTGCGCGGCGTTGATGAAGTCGGAGTTGACGATATCCGGCGGTCCGTAGACGCAGATGTCGGTGATGTCGAGCAGGCCGACCGGCATGGCCAGGGCATTGGCCAGATGAACGCCGGCCTGTTCGAGGATGGTCTGGCGCGACTCGGGATGGTCGCGCATCCGCGCCTCAAGCACCGGGGTGGAGATCAGCCGTTCGAGGCACCCGCGCTTGCCGCACGGGCAGGGCGGTCCCTCCGGGTCGATGGAGATGTGACCGATTTCGCCGCCGGCGTGGTTCTCGCCGACCACCGGCACGTCGTTGATGAGCACCGAGGTGCCGATGCCGCGGCGGAACCAGACGAACATGAGATTGGGGCCGCCCTGTCCGAAGAACCGCTCGGCGAGCATGCCGCTGGTCGAATCGTTGTCCACGCTGACCGGCACGGCGAACCGCTGCTCCAGCGGCGTGCGCAGATCGACGTCATGCCAGCCCAAGGCGGTGGAGCGCCGCACCATGCCGTCCACGATGACGCCGGGGGCGGCCACGCCGATGCCGATGACATGGTCGGTGTGGTCCATGAGCTGGGCCGCCAACTGCTCGATGTTGTCGATGGCGATGGTGTCCTCGGCACCCAGCGCCAGTTCGGACCGGTACAGTATCGTGCCCAGCAGATCGGTGACCGCACCCTGGATGAACCGCGACTGCGACAGGTCGATGCTGACGATGTGGAGCCGCTGGGTGTCGATCCCGAGCAGCGTGCCGCGTTTGCCCTTGCCGGGGTTGTGGGCCAGCCCGCCCTCCCTGATCAGTCCTTCGTCCAGCATCGAGCCGACCACGTCGGACACCGCCACGCGGGAGAGCCCCGTTCGCCTCCCGATCTGCGCGCGGGAGAGCTCGGTGGCGGGGAACAGCAGCCCGAAGATCAACGCACGGTTGTTCCGCCGTACGTCGGACGGGTCCGCTTTGGACGTATGCCCCGGCGCGAGGAAGGTGACGGGCGGGGTGGAAGGATTCATGGCGTTCCTTCTAAGTGTGCTGGGAAACGGTTGGCCGTTACCGTGGATACTTCATTGTATTGGTTCTCCATTGTAGACGGTTGCCCTGTGATCATACGCGATTGAGCCTCAGGGCGAGTTCCACGGAGCCCACGTTGTAGCCGCTGCACGCGTAGATGCCGGTCAGTGGGTCGTCCTGTGCTCGGCCGGGGCGGATGGCCACGATGACCGGCGACTTGTCCGGATCCACGAAGGTGATGCGCGCCAGGCGGTCCGCCGTCGGCTCGGCGCACCGCCAGAGCCGGAACCGGCGGGGCAGGCGGGCGAGCATGGCCGCGATTGGGGCGCTGACGGGCGCATCATGCGGGCAGAGGGCGATGATGGGCTCGGCATCGGGGTCGGGGCGTTCCGCCAGCGACTCGCGCAATTCGTCCAGCACGTGGATGCTCGGTTCGGAACCGTGGGCGTCGAGGATGAACACCACGCCGCGCCGGCCGTGCAGGACCTCGCTCAAGGGGGTGTCGGTCCCGTCGTCGGCGATGAGCGGCAGGTCCTCCAGCGGCAGATGCGCCAGCAGGTCGGACTGCGCCGGCCGGCGCCAGTCCAAGGCGATGGTGCGGTCCCCATCCGCCACCCGGAGCGTCCGCGAGGCGGCCAGCTGGCTGCCGTTGGGCAGACGCGTGGTGGTGATGACGCGATACGTGCCCGGCTCTAGGCGGATATGGGCCGCGCCGTCCGTCCACGGGACGTCGCCCAGGTCGATGGTGGAGAAATCCATGCCGTACGGGGTGCGCTGCAGCCGGCCGATGGTCCAGTCCACGCCGTAGCGGGGGGTGTCGTCCCGTCCGGGGGCCGTGAGCGTGCAGGCGACCAGCCGGTCGCTTTCGCGGGCCTGAACGTCGACGAACCGCGCGCCGTCGAAATACTGCGGGCTGCGGGTTTCGGGATTCAGGCGCGCCGGGATGCCCAGGCAGCGGCAGACGGTGACGAACGCGATGCCGCGGTGCGGGCCGTCGCCGTATCCGCGGGACAGCAGCGCCGCCGTGCCGGTGTAGGGCTCGTCGTCCTCGGCGTCGCGCACGTCGCGCAGCATCTCCTGCCACAGCGTCCGCGGATCGGAACGGAACAGCGCGATGCGGTCGGCGCCGAACCGCTGCTGCAGTACGCGGTGGTCGCCGGCGAGCTCCTCGCCGTCCACGCGCGGATTGAGCACGGTGTCACGCCACAGATCCGTGCGGGTGCGTTCGTCGAGATCGGCCAGCATCCGCATCGTATGGTCCCGGATCGCCGCGGCCGCGGCCAGCGCGTCGTCGAGCGTCTCGGCGTGGACGTCGGCCAGATCCTTGTCGGAGAACGCCTGCAACAGCAGCATCCGGTCGGGTTCGGCCCCCGCCTCCAGGAAACGGGCGATAACCGGCCAATTGCCGCCGGCCAGACGGAGGATTTCATCGGTGTCGGCGTCGCCGGTGGCCGACTGCCGGGCGAATGACTCAAGGCGTTCGACGCGCATGGCTTCCGCGCGCCGCGCCCTGTCCGCGCCCACGGCCTTCTGCTCCGGCGTCAGCGCCGCGGCGCGGGAACCGCCGGCGGCGGGCGCGGACACCGACAGCGGCGTCCATGCGTCGTCGTCTCGGCGTTCGGCATCCAACGTCACGGTCACCGCGGTGGTGGATGCGGTGTCAACCAGCGCCTCGCCGAACCCATCCGGCGTCGAGGCGTGCACCAGCACGGTGCCGAGCCCGAGCTCGATGGCGGCACGGCCGTCCTCGTCGGCGGCCAGTTGGGCGATCGGCGCGAATTCGGCCATATTGAGCAGCTCGAAGCGCACGTCGGCACCGGGCACGGGGGTGCCGTCGGTGTCGACGACCGCGACGACAAGCCGGGCGGTCGGCGCGTAGGAGGCCGTGAGGTTCTGCAGTATCGCGGCCCCCTGCCTGCCGGCCGACGGCGAAACATCGACCGATCCGGTCGTGTAATCGCAGAACACGCGGGCGTGAATCAGCATCGCGCGGGCCGCCGCACAGTCGAACCATCCGCGGTCCAGCCGCTCCTCGGGTTCGCAGGCCCCCATGAAACGCCAGACGCCGTCGACCATCGCCTCAACCCAGGCGTGGTTGTCGTCGCAATGCGCCCAGCGCGGGGTGTACACCTGACGCGCGGGGATGCCGATGGCGCGCAAGGCGCTCACCAGCAGCGTGGATTCCTCCCCGCAGCGGCCCATGCCGCGGTTCAGCGCGCCGATCGGGCCGATCGTGCGGATGTCGGAGGGGGCGTAGGTCACATGTTCGGCGCACCAGTAATTGGTCTCGATCGCGGCGCGTTCCATGCTAAGCGGCGCGACCCGTGCGTCCAGCTCGCCTGCGATGCGGCTGCGGCATGGTTCGAGGCGCTCGTTGTTGACCCGCGGCCAGAACACGTAGTGGATGAAGACGTCCTCCGGCAGTGCCGCGGTCCATGCGCGGCTCCGGCGCAGCTCCAGGGCGTGGTCCACGTAGTCCAGCAGCGTCGCCGGCTCGCATTCGAGGATATCGGTGGTCGGCAGGGTGCCGACGAGCAGATGCATCAGGGCGCGGCGGTCGCCGTCGAGCCTGCCGATAAGCGTGTCGGCGGGGATCGTCAGGCCGCCCAGTGACGCCTTGCGGTCGCGATACCGGTTGTCGGCGTAGTCGTGCAGTGCGGGGGACAGGAGGTTCTCGCGCATGGGTGTGTCCTTGTGACGGCGGGATGGATACGGCAGTACTGTACGACGCCGCTTGTACCGTGACGGGGCGCGGGCGGTTCGGGTGGTAATCTGCCTAGTGACGCAGGTGTTGTGCGGGCGATGATGTGCCGCACGCCTGTGGTCGGAGGAAAGCGAAGGAAACACCGTCAGGAAAGGAAAACCCGCATGAATGAATACGTTGGCATCGATATTGGTGGCACCAAGATCGAAGGTGTGCTGGTCGACGAGCGCAACACCGTGCTCAACACCTGCCGCATCCCCGCCCGGCCGGGCGCGCAGAACGTGCTCGACGACGTCATCGGCATCACCCGCAGGCTCGGCGGGGAGCCGGTGGCCGTCGGCGTGGGCCTGCCCGGACAGGTCGATTCGGTGACTGGCGTGGTGCACGACATCGTCAACCTTGACATCGTCAAGCTGGAGCTGGGCCGCGAGGCCAGCAAGGCGCTGGGGATCCCGGTGCAGGTTGAAAATGATGTCAATGCGGCCGCGCTGGGTGCCGTGGCCCTGATCGATGACCAGGTCTCCGCCGGCGATACCGTGGTGTTCCTGAACTTCGGCACCGGCCTGGCCGCCGGCGTGGTGCGCGACGGCCATGTGGAACGCGGGTACAGCGGCTCCTACGGCGAGATCGGACACATCCCGGTCGACCCGAACAAGTTCCTGTGCAACTGCGGCCAGCGCGGCTGCCTGGAGACCGTCACCTCGGGCGGCTCGGTGGCCAAGCTGTGGCCGGGCCAGCCGCCGCTGCCGGACCTGATCGAGAAGACCAAGGCCGGCGAGCCCCGCGCCATGGAGGTGTACGGCATCGTGCAGCACGGCCTGGCGGACACCATCCAGGTGGTCGGCCAGGCGTATGACCCGAAGCTGATCGTGCTGGGCGGCGGCATGGCCAAGACCGGCCGTCCGCTGCTGGACATGATCGTCGAGGAGATGCGTCGTCGCGAGGAGACCAGCCATTTCATCGCATCGCTGCATCTGCCCGAGCGCCTGCGCCTGGCGCCGGTCGAGCAGCCGATCGGCGCGATCGGCGCCGCGCTCGCCGCCCCGCGCGACTGATTCGCAGTCGTCGTTTCCGTCATGACGGCCGCCTTCCGTGTGCGTCAAGCCATGGGAGGCGGCCGTTGGCATAGAGGGGGTGGCGGACGGCGTTTTTGGGGAGACGGCGCGCTAGGATTATTTATGACAAGGAAGTTAACGATTTAACTGTACAGTTACGTCGCTCACCCTGAAGAAAGTAGATATCATGCCGGAAATCATCATTGTTAAGAACGAAGCCGAAGCTGGCGAGATCTACGCCCGTTGCGTCGCCGACCTCATCAAGTCCAAGCCGAACGCCGTACTGGGCCTGGCCACCGGTTCCAGCCCGCTGGCCGCCTATCAGGCGCTGGCCAAGGTCATCGACGTCGAGGGCATCGACGTCAGCCAGGTCCAGGGCTTCGCGCTCGATGAATACCTGGGTCTGCCGCTGGACCATCCGGAGTCGTACCACTCCACCATCAACCGCACGGTCACCGTGCCGCTGGGCCTCGACCCGGCCAAGGTGCATGTGCCGGGCGACGCGCTGAACGGCTGCCCGCTGGAGGACGGCGAGCGGATCGCCGGCGCCGGCGCGGCCTATGACGCGGCGATCGAGGCCGCGGGCGGCATCGACGTACAGATCCTGGGCATCGGCACCGACGGCCATGTCGGGTTCAACGAGCCGGGCTCCTCGCTGGCCTCGGGCACTCGCGTCAAGACCCTCGTCGAGCAGACGCGCGCGGACAACGCCCGCTTCTTCGACGACGACATCAACCAGGTGCCCACCCATTGCATCACCCAGGGCATCGGCACCATCATGCGCGCCCGTCACCTGGTGCTGCTGGCCTTCGGCGAGGGCAAGGCCGAAGCGATCCGCCAGACCTGCGAGGGCGGCATCTCCGCGTTCTGCCCGGCCTCGGCGCTGCAGATGCACCCGCACGCCACAATCATCGTGGACGAGGCGGCGGCCAGCAGGCTGAGCCACAAGGACTACTACGAGTACGCCTACGCCCACAAGCCGGCCTGGCAGGGCATCTGAACCCGCCCCAAGTCCCAAGACTGCGAAGGAGCGATCATGGATTCCAACAGGATGGAAACCGTCAAGCGGGTCACCTCGGCCATCACCGGGGCCCCGGCCCGCATCGCCATCCGCGGCGCGCGGAAGATCGACGCCCGCGGCGTACGGGAGCATTTCTGGCTGACCTCGGCCGACGGGGTCATCGCGGCCACCGGCACCGACGAGGAGGAGTTCGAGCACGCCTGCCGCTCCATCGCCGTCGATCCGGCCGATGATACGCGGATCATCGATGCCGCCGGCCGTCTGCTGACCCCGGGATACGTGGACATCCACGCGCATGGCTCGTGGGAGCGGTCCTTCGACGACGGCCCGGAAGGCATCGACATCGCCCGGGCCGGCCACGCCGTGCACGGTACGACGCGGCAGGTGTGCTCGCTGATCACCAACCCGATCGACGTGATGTGCGAGAACCTGCGCAACGTGCGCGCCGCGATGGATCGCCGTCCGGATGTGCTGGGCTCGCATCTGGAGGGGCCGTTCCTGGCGCTCGCCCGCAAGGGAGCCCATGACCCGGAGTGCCTGAAGGATCCGGTGCCGGAGCTGGTGGAGGAGCTGCTGGACGCAGCCGACGGCAGTCTGCGCCAGATCACCATCGCGCCCGAGCTGCCGCACGGCATCGACGCCATCGGGCGGTTCGCGGCCGCGGGCGTCGTGCCCGCGGTCGGCCACTGCGATGCCGACTATGACATGGCCAAGCGCGGCTTCGACGCCGGCGCGGGCATCATCACGCATATGTTCAACGCGATGAACGGCCTGCACCACCGCGAGCCGGGCCCTATCCCGGCGGCGGTGGAGGACCCCCGCGTCACCATCGAGATCATCAACGACGGCTTCCACGTCCAGGATCCGATGGTCCGGCTCGGGTTCGGCTTCGCGCCGCACCGCACGGCGTTCGTCACCGACGCGATGGCCGCCACCGACTGCCCGGACGGCCCGTACAAGCTCGGCGCGTTGGACGTGAACGTGGTGGACGGGCACGCCCGGTTGGTCTCCAACGGCGCGATCGCCGGGTCGACGCTGCTGCTGGAGGTCGCCGTGCGCCGCGCGGTCACCGTGCTCGGCATCTCGCCGGTCGACGCCGTTGAGGCCGCCACGCTGACCCCGGCCAAGACGTTCGGATACGACCGTCCGAATCCGGTCACCGGCGCGCCGCTAGGTCTGCTGGCTCCCGGGTACGCCGCCGACCTGCTCCTGACCGATCCCGAGACCTGGACGGTCGGTGAGGTCTGGTGCGCGGGCCGCAAGCTCAAGTAACCGAGACATGCCTCGGACGAGGCGACAAAAGTCCGTATAGTGAGATGACAGCCTATGACGTCTCACTATACGGATTTTTTGTTACGGCGTATGATACACCAGAAAACGGCGTCATTCCAAAGAAAACGGGGGTCGGGCGACGTGGTTCGTGGGGTGGGGAGGGCCATGGACAGGGCGATTTCGTAACATGCCGCGTCTACGGTCGTGACTTGGACGCCCGCCGAGCGCGATGCCAAAAGCGAATGTGGAATGCAGGCGGGTCCGAATGTTGACAGAGAGAGGATTCAAACGTGAATCGCAAGAAGATCACCGCCGTCATCGCCTCCTTGGCCGCAGTGGCATCGCTCGCGGCCTGCGGCGTGAAGGATGAGGCCGCACCGGCCGCCGACAGCAGCACCATCACCATCGGCACCACGGACAAGATCGTCAGCCTCGATCCCGCGGGATCGTACGACAACGGCTCCTACGCCGTGCAGATCAACGTGTTCCCGTTCCTGTACGCCCAGGACTACAACACCTCCGAGCTGAGCCCGGACATCGCCGCCGACGACGGCACCTGGAACGAGGACGGCTCCCAGTTCACCGTCAAGCTCAAGGAAGGCATGAAGTTCGCCAACGGCAACGACCTGACCTCCTCGGACGTCAAGTTCTCGTTCGACCGTATCAAGACGATCGACGACCCGAACGGCCCGGTGTCGCTGCTGGCCAACATCGAGTCGGTCGAGACCCCGGACGACACCACCGTGGTGTTCAACGCGGCCGTGCCGTTCGACGTGACGCTCAAGCAGGTGCTCTCCAGCCCCGCGGGCCCGATCGTCGACGAGGACGTGTTCAGCGCCGACGCCCTGACCGATGCGGACACGATCGTCGATGGCGACGCCTTCGCCGGCCCGTACAAGCTGACCTCGTTCACGCTCAACGAGAACGTGGCCTACGCCGCGAACGAGAACTACGAAGGCCTGACCCCCGCGCAGAACGAGACCGTGCAGGTGCAGTACTTCGCCGACGCCTCCAACCTGAAGATGGCCATCGAACAGGGCACCGTGGATGTGGCGTTCCGTTCGCTGACCGCCACCGACATCGAGGATCTCTCCGGCAATGACGACCTCAAGGTCGTGAACGGCCCGGGCGGCGAGGAGCGCTTCCTGTCCTTCAACTTCAAGATCCAGCCGTTCGGCGAGTCCCAGCCGGATGCCGACCCCGCCAAGGCCAAGGCCGTGCGCCAGGCCGTGGCCGCGCTGATCGACCGCGAGGAGCTGTCCGACCGCGTGTACAAGGGCACCTACACGCCGATGTACTCCTACATCCCGGATGGTCTGGAAGGCCATGAGGACACGCTGAAGGCCGCCTACGGCGACGGCAACGGCGGCCCGGACGCCGAGCAGGCCGCGCAGATCCTGGCCGACGCCGGCGTCGAGACCCCGGTGACCCTGAACCTGCAGTACAACGGCGACCATTACGGCTCCAGCTCCGCCGACGAGTACGCGGCCATCAAGTCGCAGCTGGAGGCGGACGGCCTGTTCACCGTCGACCTGCAGCAGACCGAATGGACCCAGTACAGCGAGCAGCGCCTCGTCACCGACGAGTCCGACGGCTCCTACCCGGCCTACCAGCTCGGCTGGTTCCCGGACTACTCGGATCCGGACAACTACCTGTCCCCGTTCTTCCGCGACGGCAACTTCGTGATGAACGGCTACTCGAACGAAGAGGTCAACACGCTCATCACCAACCAGGCCGGTGAGCAGGACCACGACAAGCGCATGGAGATGCTCGGCCAGATCCAGGACATCGTCACCGACGAACTGCCGACCATCCCGCTGCTGCAGGGCGCCCAGGTAGCGGTGACCCGCAACAACATCGACGGTGTCGTGCTCGACGCGTCGTTCCGCTTCCGTTACGCCTCGGTGACCAAGTCCTGAGGTCGCCTGAAGGAGGATGCCATCATCCTCCAAAAACGCCGTCGGACCCGTGTCTCCTATTCTTGACGGGTCCGACGGCCTTACCATCATACGTCCGACATCGCTGATGCCGGACACTCAACCGTATTCCGCCATCCTCCCCCAAGGAGTTTTCGCGTGTCCCAAACCAGCACCCAGGACGCAACGGCGGAGCCCCCGACGCAGAGCGCGTCCACGCGCCCGACGAAAGCCAAGAAAAACAGGCTGTCGGGAGGGTTCTTCCGCTTCGTCATCACCCGTTTCCTGCTCATCATCCCCACGGTGTTCATCCTGGTCACCGTCGTGTTCTTCGTCATGCGCGCCACCGGCGATCCGATCACCGCGGCGCAGGGCGGACGCCTCAGCCCAGAGGAGCTGCAGCGGCGCATCCATGAGGCCGGCTACGACCGTCCGCTCATCGTGCAGTACGTCGACTATCTGGGCGACCTGCTGCACGGCGACCTGGGCACCACCGTCACCGACAACCAGCCGGTGATCTCCATCCTGACCCGGTACGGCGCCGCCACCTTCGAACTGGCGATCCTCGCGCTGATCGTGGCCATGGTCGTCGGCATCGCGTTCGGCCGCATCGCCGCGCACCACCGCGACCGTCTGGCCGACGCGGGCATCCGCACCTTCGCGATCCTGTGCTACGCCACGCCGGTGTTCTTCCTAGGACTGATGCTCAAGCTGATCTTCTCCGTATGGCTGGGATGGCTGCCCTCGTCCGGCCGCGCCGACCTGAGCAGCATGGCGCAGTTCGACCGCCTGGTCCAACCCACGGGCTTCTACATCATCGACGCCCTGCAGCTCGGCGACATGACCGTGCTGGCCGACGTGCTCCGGCACGCCGTGCTGCCGGCGCTGGCGCTGGGTCTGCTCACCGCCGGCGTGTTCATCCGCCTGGTGCGCACGAACGTCATCTCCACCTACAACTCCGGATACGTGGAGGCCGCCCGCTCCCGCGGCGTCAGCGAGAAACGGCTGCTGTCCAAGCACGCCTGGCGCCCGGCCCTGATCCCGATCATCACCGTCATGGGCATGCAGATCGCCGTCATGTTGGCCGGCGCCGTGCTCACGGAGACCACCTTCGAGTGGAAGGGCCTGGGATTCATGCTGTCCAACTATCTGAAGGCCCGCGACTTCGTGGCCGTGCAGGGCATCGTCATCCTGATTGCGATCATCGTTTCGGTGGCCAACTTCATCGTCGACGTGATCAGCGCGCTCATCGATCCGAGAGTGAGGTACTGACATGGGTGAAAGCACCGCAACCAAGGTCACCGTCCCCGGCGACAACCGGTTGGCCAACCTTGAGGTCAGCAAGAAGCCGTCCGTGTTCTCCCGCCTGCCGATCGTGCGCGACCTCAAGATCGCGGTCGGCTGGCAGAAAGCCATGCTGATCACCGGTCTGGTCATCACCGCCTTCTTCATCCTCGTCGCGATCTTCGCGCCGGTGATCGCCCCCTACGGGTATTCGCAGATCCGTGGCGACGACGGCGTGGCCTTCCCCACGCAGGCGCCGCCCAGCGCCGAGCATATCTGGGGCACCACCGTCGGCGGCTTCGACGTGTTCAGCCGCACCGTGTGGGGCGCGCGCACCGCGGTCATCGCCATCATCGTGGCGGTGGTGCTCTCGATTTTCATCGGCGTGTTCCTCGGCCTGGTCTCCGGCTACTTCGGCGGCTGGGTCGACCGCGTGCTGGTGGTGATCGCCGACGCGATTTACTCGTTCCCCTCGCTGCTGCTGGCCATCCTCATGGCCATCATGATCTCCGGCGGCCAGTCCAGCCTGTGGGGCGGCATCCTCGCCTCCGGCGTATCGATCACCGTGGTCTACATCCCCCAGTACTTCCGCACCATCCGCGCCGAGGTCATGCGCATCAAGAACTCGGCCTACGTGGAATCGGCCAAGGTGGTCGGCGCCTCGACCTGGCGCATCATGACCGTGCACCTGCTGCGCAACTCCACGCGCACGCTGCCGGTGATCCTGACGCTCAACTCGTCGGAGGCCATCCTGACCCTGGCCGGCCTGGGTTTCCTCGGGTTCGGCATCGAGCCTACCGCGGCCGCCGAATGGGGCTACGACCTGAACCGTTCGGTGGCGGACGTGACCGCCGGCATCTGGTGGACCGCCGTATTCCCCGGCCTGGCGATCGTGCTGATCGTGCTGGGCATCACGCTGGTGGGCGAATCGCTCAACGATCTGGCCGACCCGCGTCTGCGCGCCCGCAAGTCCGCCGGCGAGGTCATCGGCTCGATCGAGGACACGTCGGTGGAGCCGAACGTCGAGCCGAGCGCCGATAACGAATACGCGATGAGCCTGATGTCCACCGCGCCGGGTGCGGCGGACGCCGACGGAAAGGAACCGGACCATGAGTGAGCCGAACGCATCCAGCGCATCCCCGTCCACGAATCTCGCCGAGATCAAGGATTTGAGCGTCTCCTTCATCACCGACGCCGGATCCATCAAGGCCGTGGACGGCGTGAGCTTCACGATCCCGCGCGGCACCGTGGTCGGCGTGGTCGGCGAGTCCGGCTCCGGCAAGTCGGTGACCGCACGCTCGATCATCAAGCTGCTGCCCGAAACCGCCACCACCTCCGGTGCCGTGATGCTCTCCAAACGAGACGGCACCGGCGAACTCGACGTGCTCTCCCTGAGCGGCGAGGACCTGCAGCGCATGCGCGGCAGCGAGGCGGCCATGGTCTTCCAGGAGCCGAACTCGGTGCTCAACCCGGTGTACACCATCGGCTGGCAGATCGAGGAGGGCCTGCGCGCGCACGGCATGAAGGACAAGAAGCAGCTGCGCGCCAAGGCCATCGACATCCTGAAGAAGGTCGGCATCCCCGACGCGGAAACCCGCGTGGACTACTATCCGCACCAGTTCTCGGGCGGCCAGAAGCAGCGCATCGTCATCGCGATGGCGCTGGTGCTCAACCCCGGCCTGATCCTGGCCGACGAGCCGACCACCGCACTGGATGTGACCGTGCAGGCCGAGATCCTGGATCTGCTGCGCCTGGCCAAGGACGAGTTCGGTGCCAGCGTGCTGATCATCACCCACAACATGGGCGTCATCGCCGACCTGGCCGACCAGGTGGTGGTGATGTACCGAGGGCATGTGGTGGAGCAGGGCGATGTGGAACAGGTCTTCTACCATCCGAACCACGACTACACCAAGCGGCTGCTCGCCTCGGTGCCGCGCATCGGCCAGCAGCTGGTCGTGCGCGATCTGGACGGCCGCGTCATCGAGCGCGAGGACGACTGGCGCGACCAGCCGATCGCCGTCGAGGCCAAGGGACTGACGATCACGTATCCGGGCCACCTCATGCAGCCCGATTTCGTGGCCGTGGACGGCATCGACTTCACGATCCGCCGCTCCGAGGTGCTCGGCCTGGTCGGCGAGTCCGGCTCCGGCAAGTCCACCACCGGTCGTGCGATCGCCGGCCTGCAGAAGGTCTCCGGCGGCTCGCTCAAGGTGCTGGGCGTGGAGATGAACGGCGTCAAGGAACGCGACTTCAAGCCCAAGCGCGCCGACATCGGCTTCGTGTTCCAGGATCCGGGCAGCTCGTTCAACCCGCTGATGACCATCGCGCAGAACGTGGCCGAGCCGCTGATCGTGCACGGCAAATACCGTGACGTGGCGGAGGCCCGTGAGTATGTGGGCGATCTGCTGGAGATGGTGCAGCTGCCGCGCGTGTATATGAACCGTTTCCCGCATGAGCTGTCCGGCGGCCAGCGTCAGCGCGCCTCGCTGGCGCGGGCCTTGGCGTTGAAGCCCTCGCTGCTGATCGCCGACGAGCCCACCTCCGCCTTGGACGTGTCCGTGCAGGCCAAGGTGCTGGAGCTGTTCAAGCGCCTGCAGGCCGAGATCGGCTTCGCCTGCCTGTTCATCACCCACGATCTGGCCGTGGTGGATATGCTGGCCGATCGGGTGATGGTGATGCACAAGGGCCGGATCGTGGAGCACGGCGACACCGAGGACATCATGCAGCATCCGCAGGATCCGTACACCCGCAAGCTGCTGGCCTCCCTGCCGGTGCCGGATCCGCGCGAGCAGCGGGCGCACCGCGAACAGCTGCACGCGCTGCTGGCGCAGGGCTGAGCAGATCGGCGGAATCGCAGCACGCCATATAATCGCGAACGGTATGGTACCGGACGAGATGCTACTCGTCCGGTACCATACCGTTCATATGAGTCGGTTGTGCCGGTGTCTCGGTCACAAGTGCACGGTCATGCCGTCCCAGGAGGCGACGAGTCCGCGTTCGTGTGCGGCATCGGCGAGTTGCTGATAGGTTCCTTTGCCGTTGTGCGAGAAGTGGTTTGCCACGAAGATGGTGTGTTCGTGCGCCATGCCGTCGTCAAGCATGCGCTGCCGCATCTGCGCGTTCTGATCGAGGTTCATATGTGTGCCCCACGCCGGATTCCCGACTAGGCCGTGCGTGCAATCCATTGACACGTAGTCGAACACCAGCCCCGATTCCTTGATCATCCGCCACGTGCGTTCATGCGGGAATCCGGTATCGTGGGCGTACAGCAGGGTATGGCCATCTTTGCTGATCGCATAGAACAGGCAATCGCCGAACTCGTGTCCATGCCTTGCCTCGAAGACATGGCACTCATAGCCGTCCTCCGTGGTGAACGTGTCTCCTGGCGCCACGGTGACGAACCGGATGTGCTCATCGTCATAGCGCTGTTCCAAGAAGAACGCGCGATCGTAGAATCCTCGGACTGTCGCTGAACCGTAGACCGTCAGGGGATCGGGGTTGTTGAGCGCGTAACCGTCCATGCGATACGCCAGATCCTCGCCGTAGAAATGGTCGGAATGCCAATGCGTGACCAGCAACGTCGAGATGCGGGGTAGGTCGAGCCCGCCGTGGAGCATATGCAGATAGGTGTCGCCGGGGAAATCGATGAGCAGTCGCCCGTCGATGATCGCTTGACTTTGGGTGCGAATCTCGCGTCCGCCCTGCTCCCGGACGAATCGGCACAGGTCGCAGCGGCAGAATAATCCGGGAATGCGTTCGGCGGCCGCGGTGCCCAGGTGCGTGATGTTCATGAGTGTTCCTCCTTAACCATGGTAATGGGAATGAGTGTCGGCCAAGGCCGTTGACGGCGGCGTTGTTCGATGAGAAGATGTCCGGCAACGCTGATGAGCATGCCGATGATACACACGATGCCGAGTACAAGGAAGATCGTTCGTTGTGCGGAGTGTCCGTTCGATGCTGCATCGATGATGGTTCCGAATATTGGGTAGGCGAGGAATGATGGTAGATATCCGAGAAACGAGGCGACCGACATCACAGTGGCGGCGTGTGCGTCATCGATGTCATATTCGCCGATTGGCACGAAATAGACGGCGCGAATGGCATAACAGCATAACGCAAGGAATCCGGTTGCGATTAGCCCGGCATAAGGCGTATCGGAACCGGACAATGGGATGACGGCGAAACTCAACGTTGCGGCGGCGACGAACAGGACGGTCATCCATTGGCTGCTGGAACGGAATCGTCGGGCTATCCATCCTGACAGTAGAGCGGCGACGACGGGTAATATGCCAGTGTTGATCATTCCGAGAGCTGCGATGTATGTGTCGTTTATCGAAAAAGTGGATTGAAAGAGCACAAGCGCGTAGGTGGTGACGGCGATGTATGCGGTATATCCTGCAAAGGCGGCCAATCCTGTGGTCCATACGATGGGGGAACGCAACGTGGTCAATACGATGCCCGGGCTGGTACGAGGCCGTTTAGTTGCAACCTCATGCATCTCCGGCGTCTTCTGTAGGAAGTCGGCGGGAACGTTGTGGAATACGACGTATGCAAGGGCAACCATGACGAGGGGATAGCAGATCATCGCCATGCGCACACCGATGACCTGTGAACCGAACGTGACGAACAACAGCAGGGTAACCAGATTGGCAATGAACCCCATGGCACCTCGTAGTGCCTCTTGTGTGCTGAACAACGCACCCTGATGGGTGGGACCGGACATGCCGCGGGTGGCTTTTTGCACAGTGGGCCAGTATAGTGCCTCTCCGAATAGACCAAATCCTGCGAAAACGACGCATAGCCACCAGAATGGCGGCGTAGGCAACAGTGCCAGTGACAATGCTAACAATGCGTAGACGATGAGGTCGATCATGATGATTCCGCGGATTTGCAGCATATCCTGCAGCCACCCGAGCGTGATATACCCGAAAACCTGCACAAAACCGGTGATGCCCAGCAATGTGCCGAGTTCGGTGTTGGTTACGCCTAGGGCCGCTCGAAAGGGCTCGTATGTCACTGTTTTGATTGACAGGAACCAGTAAATGCAAGCCGATAGGGAAATTGTGAGGAAGATGCGAAGGGTCTTGGGGGTTACGCCGAGGTAACGGGTGAGAGCAGCGATCATCGTGAGGTCTCCATTGGCTCACAGGACATTGATACTAAAGCAGTTTAGTTTATAGCTTTACCTCTGTGCGGAATCGGTAGCCCGTACATGTCCGGCGTGTCGGTTGCGGCGACGACTGCTGTATGTTGAAATGTGGACAAGTCGGGGATCGTCTGCGGGCGAGCGTCTGGACAGTCTGTCGGTATGTTGGGGCAATGCACTGATAGTATTATCTAAAGCGCTTTATGTAATTGTGCTGTGTATATCTTTGCATCGCGTGTTGCTGCCTCACGTGGTGTCATATGACGAGGAGGTCTATTCAATGAGAGGGTCACGCCCCAACATTTTGTGCTTCCTGACGGACGATCACGCCGCACCAGCCATTGGGTGTTATGGCGGACGTCTGAATCAGACTCCGAATATTGACGCGATTGCCTCGGGCGGCGTGCGCTTTAATCGTGCCTTGGTGACTAACTCGCTGTGCGCTCCGTCACGAGCCACGATTCTGACGGGCACATACAGCCACATCAATGGTGTGACCACGCTCGACACACCAATCGATGCCAGGCAGCCCACATTCGCCTCGTTGTTACATGATTCGGGGTATGCAACGGCGTTCTTCGGCAAATGGCATATGGGGCATGGCGGTGTTCACGATCCGAGAGGATTCGATTACTGGGAGGTGTTCGACGATCAGGGCACATACATCGACCCATTGTTCCATACGACGAATGGCGATGTGTCGGTCGAAGGATATGCGACCGACGTGTTGACCGACCGTGCGCTGTCGTGGCTTGACGAGCAGGATGATGATAAGCCATGGTGCCTGCTGACTTGGCATAAGGCCCCGCATCGTCCATGGATACCGCATCAGCGCCATATGGACATGTACTCCGATCCGATTCCGGTGCCCGCCACCTTCTGGGATGATTACTCGGGGCGTGCGACTCCTGCGCATAAGGCGACCATGAAGGGTTGCCGACGACTTGGCGGACGTCGATCTCAAGCAGGATCCCCCAGAAGATCTCGATTACCATGATATGGCCCTGTGGAAGTATCAACGATACCTGCAGGATTATCTGCGTTGTATCGCCGCGGTCGACGAGAACGTGGGCAGGGTCTGTGAACGTGTTGCGCATCGAGGGCAGCGTGATACGACCATCACCCTCTACGGCTCGGATCGGGGATTCTTTCTCGGGGAACACGGATGGTTCGACAAGCGGTTTATGTACGAGGAGTCGCTGCGCATGCCGCTGGTGATGTCGTGGCCGGACAGGATACCCGCGGGGCAGGTGATTGATGATCTGGTCTCAAACGTGGATATCGCGCAGACATTACTTGACGCGGCTGGCATCCCCGGGCCGCATGCAAGGGGTGAGCCTGTTGCCTCGTATTACGGGACTGTCGGACGCTCAGGTGCGCGATGCGTTCTACTACCGGTATTACGAGCATGACGACCATATGCATCATGTGTGGGCGCACTACGGTTTGGTCACTGAACGGTACAAACTGATCTATTATTACGCTGACGGGTTGGGATTGGCCAATGCCGGTGACGTGACGTACCCGCCGGAATGGGAACTATTCGACACTGATGAGGATCCGCACGAACTGCATTCGGTGTATTTCGATCCCCGCTATCGACAGGTCCGTGAGCAGCTCAAGGAACGGCTGCTGGAATTGCAACATGCCTTAGGCGACGTTCCTTACGAACGTCCGACTCCGGCTCAGCGGGCGAAACTGATCGGCAAACGATAATGTTCTCGGTTTTGGCGAAGCCCACGGGCGCGGCGTGCAATTTGGCATGCACATACTGTTTTTTCCTGTCAAAGAATCAGATCCTGGGCGATGACGAGCGCGTGAGCGAAAGAATGATGGAGCTTCATCTGCGCCGTTACCTGGAAGCCCAGCCTGATGGTGATGTGACCGTGGCTTGGCAGGGCGGTGAGCCGATGATGCGGGGATACGGGTTCTTCGCCCATGCGTTCGCCTGTACCGAGCGATTGGCGCGCCCGGGGCAGTGTATACACCATGTCCTGCAGACCAACGGCACATTGATCGACGATCGGTGGGCGGAGCTGTTTTCCCGACACCACGTGTTGGTCGGCGTCAGCATGGATGGGCCTGCCGAATTGCATGACGTGTACCGTGTCAATTATGCGGGTCGCGGCAGCCATAATGCCGTGGTGGCCGGATGGCGTGCACTGGAACGACATGATGTGCAGCGGAATGTCTTGTGCGCGGTGCATGCCGTCAATGAGGGGCACCCGTTGGAAGTGTACCGGTATTTCCGCGATGAGCTGGGTGCTGAGCATATGCAGTTCATTCCCATCGTGGAGCGGGTGCATCGTCGTCAGCTGGAAATTGCGGAGAACGGCTGGCGTAAAACCGATGGGCGGCGGTTGCTGTATCGGCAGGAGGGACATGCTGTAACCTCTCGTTCGGTGAGCGCGAAAGGATGGGGCAGATTCCTCAATACGGTGTTCGATGAGTGGGTGAGTCGTGATGTGGGGCGCCGTTTCGTTCAGCTGTTCGATGTCATGTTGGGGAATATATTCGGCATGCACAGCCTATGCGTGCATTCGTCTAAATGTGGTAATGCCCTGGTGCTTACCCATGACGGGGATGTATATTGTTGCGATCATTTCGTCGAACCTGGGTACCGGCTGGGCGACATTACGCGACTCGGGTATAAGGCGTTGGTCGATAGTCCTGTGAATCTCCGGTTCTCCCGTCTGAAATCGTCATTGCCGTCGGACTGCCTGGACTGCCCGGTACGGTGGGCCTGCCATGGGGGATGTCCGAAGGATCGGTTCGCTGAAGACGGTGATGGCGGACATATCCTCAATTATTTGTGTAGTGGCTATAAGGCATTTTTCTCCCACGCGCTTCCGGCGATGTCCGTCATGGCCGAACTTGTAGATCGAGGCGAGCCGGCGGCGCGTGTGATGGAAATGCGATGGGGAACACGGTCGGGGTGTGTTGAGGAAGGGGAGCATGTATGATGAACTAAAGCGCTTTAGAAACGCTGCTCGGAATGAACAAGACCGGGATGATGCGGATACGGCATCCGCTTAATCGGTGTTCGGCGCGAACAGATGACGGCCATGGCGCTCGTTGATGAGCGTCGTCCTGTGTAGACAATCAGTGGAGGATACATGTTCCTGAAGATCAATCAGCAACTCGAACGCTGTCGGCGCGTGATCCGGCAGCGGGTGCGTCCGCATATCCATCCGGTATTGCAACACCTGAATGTTGAATCCTTCGACATTCCCGGTGAGCCAATGCCCACCGATGAATTCTTCGCCAAGCTCGACCGTGATGAGATCTCTTTTCAGCCGTTTGTCATGGGCTCGCAGTGGGGTACCACGTGGGGCACCACCTGGTTCCGTCTTTCCGGGCGAATCCCTCAGGGCAAGCCCGATATCCGTCCGCTGGAACTATGGATCGATTTGGGATGGTATGACCACTCCTGTGGTGGCCATATCGAAGGTCTGGTCTACCGCGCCGACGGTACGGCCATCAAAGCCGTCCATCCGCTCAACCATTGGGTGCCCCTGGTCGCGCCTGACGGTACGTCACAAGTGCCGATCGATGCCGATGGCACCTTCGTCGTGTATCTTGAAGCGGCTTCGAACCCACTGCTGCTCGGTGTTCCACCGTTCATCGAAACCGAATTGGGGGAGTGCGCCACCGGCCGCCCCGATGAGCCGTATACCTTCCGTGCCGCTGACCTGACCGAATATGATGAGCGGTTCCAGGACTACTGGACCGATCTTGACGTAGTCGATACGGTTATGGCCGAACTTGACAAGGAATCGCCCCGCTATTGGCAGATGGCCAAGGCTTTGCAGCGGTCGCTGAATCTCTTCGATGAGCAGGACCTCGACACTGTGGAACAGGCGCGAGCCGCGCTCTCCGGTGTGCTGTCCAAGCCTGCCAATGCCTCCTCGATGGATGTCAGCGCCATCGGTCACGCCCATATCGATTCGGCCTGGCTGTGGCCGGTACGCGAGACGAGGCGCAAAGTGGCCCGCACCGTGGCCAATGCCTTGGCGCTGATGGATGACGATCCTGATTTTAAATATGCGATGAGCTCGGCGCAGCAGTACGCCTGGCTGGAACAGGATCATCCCGATCTCTTCGCACGCATGAAACAACGTATCGCCGAGGGGCGGTTCATTCCGGTCGGCGGTATGTGGGTCGAGTCCGATGGCATGGTGCCGACAGGAGAATCGTTGATTCGCCAGATCAGCTACGGCCGGCGGTATTTCAAAGAGCATCTGGGCGTGGAGCCGAAGGGCGTCTGGTTGCCGGACAGCTTCGGCTATACGGGTTCCTGGCCTCAGATCGCCCGTCGTGCCGGGTATGAGTGGTTCCTGACACAGAAGATCTCCTGGGGTGATACCACCAAGTACCCGCATCACTCGTTCTTGTGGGAGGGCATTGACGGTACGCGCATCTTCACGCACTTCCCTCCCACCGATACCTATGCGGCCTGGATGACGGCTAAGGAGCTTGTTTATGGCGAACGCAACTTCAACGATAAAGACCTCTCCGATAAAGCGTTGATGCTCTTCGGATTCGGTGATGGCGGTGGCGGACCCACACGCGAGATGATGAAGCATATCCACCGTTTCGAGAATCTCGAAAGCGTCAGCCGTGTTCATATTGAACCGCCTGACGATTTCTTCCGTGCAACTGAGGCTCAGATGCGTGCTGACGCCGGAGAAGAGATGCCCATATTCAAGGGGGAGCTGTACCTCGAACTGCATCGTGGCACACTCACTTCCCAGCAGGACATGAAACGTGGCTGCCGTCAGGAGGAATCACTGCTGCGTGTGGTCGAATACCTGTGCGCCGCCGCATCGATTGCCGATACCGGCTATACGTATCCGACTGCCGAAATGGACCGGATCTGGACTACGCTGCTACTGAACCAGTTCCACGATATTCTGCCGGGGTCCGGTATTGCTTGGGTGCATCGCGAGGCCCGTGAGGACTACAGACGTGATCTCGAACGTCTTACTGGGATTGCCGAGGATGCCTGCGCCGTGTTGCGCCGCGTCAACCCGGATGCCGACCTGCTGCCCGAAGCGAAACTATCACAATATCGATGCGATGGCCGCTCGTGGACTCCGGTCGCGTGTGCGGTCGCGGACGGTGCCGATGTGACTATCGAGCGCCGCGATGATGATTCATTGGTGTGCGATAATGGCCTGCTGCGCGTGGGCATGAACGCCGATGGAAGCATACGCTCGGTGATTGATCTGGCGCGTGGGCGCGAACTGGTGCCTTCCGGATCGCTGATGGGTGTATATGAGCTGCTCAAGGACGAACCGTCGGTCTATGACGCATGGGAGATCGAAAGGGACGCCTTGCTTATGCACGACACAATCGAGGGTGGGCGGGTCATCGCGGTTGACTGCGATGGCGACCGAGCCGCCGTGACCGTGCGCAACGAATTCGGATCCAGTACGATCGAGACGACGATGACGTTGCGCCGTGGAGCGCGTGCCATCGATTTCCATTGCAGCATCGACTGGCGGGAACGTGAACGCTTCCTCAAGGTCGATCTGCCTGTCTCTCTGGTGGCGCTCGATGCCCAGTACGATGCCCAATATGGTCTTGTGCAGCGTCCAATCGCCAAAAGCACGGCCAGTGAGGAGGCCAAATTCGAAAGCTGTACGAATAGATTCGTGCGTATTGCCGAGCCGGATTACTCGGTTGCCGTCGTCAACGGGAACATCTATGGGTCCGATGTGCAGCCGATTGCTGGCGACGCGGGCCACGGGCGCGACGCCGGCACGATGATTCGTCTGTCGTTGCTGTCCGCTCCTGTGTATCCAGATCCGCATACCGATTTGGGTCGACATGAGTTCGACTGGTCGGTGGTGGCTGATGCGACCATCGACCGTACGCTCGATGCGGCGGCTGTGGTCAACACCCCCGTGTTGTCGGATGTGCCGATGATTGCGCCGTTGGTCTCGTTGGAGACCAAGTCGGGTACGGCGGTGATTGACTGGGTCAAACTCGCCGATGATGGTTCCGGAGATGTAATCGTACGTCTATACGAGGCTGCCGGTGGGCATGCTGAGGCTGTGTTGCATGTGGCCGCTGCTCTCTCAGGGGCGACCGTGCGTGAAACCGATGTACTTGAACATAACGAACCGGTGGATGATCTGCCGGTCTGTCTGCCGGACCGCGGCGCGCATTCCGCTGAAGGTGTGTCTGTTCAACTAAAGCCCTTCGAATTCGCTACGCTGCGCATTTCGCGCTAGTGCAGCGTCGTTCCAGAAGCCGTGTCATATGTTGTGGCACGGCTTTTTTACTTATGTTTGCGAACATTGTGGAAGTGGGCGACACGCTTGTGCATGGCGTGATATTGAAGTTCGTCAGGCTTCATGCTACTATTTGAACTAAACCGCTTTAGTCCACTCGGTACCTACAGGGAGTGGGGGCGATTAAACAAAATCCGATGTGTCTTGGCGCGTGTCGGTGCTCATCCAACGATGGGTGAGCAGGAATCAGAGAAAAAGGAAGGACGCTATGTTCTCAGCTAAGAAGGCTATCGCGCTCACGGGCGCTGCCGTAATGATGTTCTCCATGGCCGCGTGCGGCTCGAACGGAGGCGACTCGTCGAGCCAGGAAATCTCGTTTCAGACGTGGAACCTGAAGAATGACACCTACACCCCGTACTTCGAGAACCTGATTGAGCAGTTCGAATCCGACAATCCCGGAGTGACGGTCAAGTGGATTGACCAGCCGGCCGACGGCTACACCGATAAGATCAACGCCGACGCCGCTGCGGGCACGTTGCCTGATGTGGTGGACATGAGCCCGAATGGTGCCTACAGCCTGGCCAAGGCCGGCGTGGTCGCCAACTTGTCGAAGGACGATCCCGATGCGGCCGATCAGTTCACCACCGCCTCCTGGGACGCCGTAACCTTCAGCGGCGAGAATATGGAGAAGGGTGCCTATGCGTATCCGTGGTACCTGAACTCCGGCGTTCAGTTCTATAACAAGGCCGTGCTGCAGCAGTGCGGTGTAGATGATATGCCGACCACGATGGACGAATGGTTCGACGCTGCGTCGACCATCGGCAAGAACTGCCCGGGGACCAACATGGTGGCCTCCGTGCCGACGCTGGAATCGCTTGGCCAGTACGGTGCCCAGCTCATGAATGATGATCAGACCGAATTCACGTTCAACGATGACAAGGGCGTTGAGCTGGTTCAGCACTACATCGATATGTATAACGAGAAATCCCTGTCCGCCGACGCGTTGAACAACCAGTGGACCGGTGAGGGAGACGCCTTCAAGGAGGGCACGGTTGCCTCGCTGTCCGGTTCGGCCTATTCGGTGTCCGATTTTGAGGAGAACGCTCCGAAGGTCTACGAGAACCTCGGCATCGTCGAGCGCCTGATCGGCGAGGGCGGCAAGCCGAACGTGGCTATGGAGACTCTGGTCGTCAGCGAGACTTCGAAGAACAAGGAACTGGCCATGAAGTTCGCTAAGTTCGTCACGAACGCCGAGAACCAGACCGAGTTCTGCACCAAGTCGCACACCTTCCCGTCCGTCAAGGGCGCCATCGACGACCCGGCATTCACCCCGTCCGGCGATTCTCTGCAGGATCAGGCGGTGGCCCTTGCGTCCAAGCCCATCAAGGACGACAACTGGTTCGCTTCCCCGGCACCGTTCTCCGAGAACGCCAAGACCGCACTGCGTGAGCAGATCGCTCTGGCCATCCAGGGTGAGCAGACGGCTCAGGAAGCTCTTGACAAGGTCGTCGCCATCGCCAACGAGGATCTGCAGTAAGATGTCTCACAACGCCGCTTCCGTTGACGTGAAGCGCGCCGTGCACGGAGAGCCACTCTCCGTGCACGGTTCACGCAATACACGTGTCTCCTCCTCGTCGGCTGACGGCAATCACCGAATCAAGGAAAGCAAGATGGCTGGCTGGTTGTTCGTACTGCCAGCGATTGCTGTCGCGTTGGTGTTCGTCGTTGCGCCGTTCATCAACACCGTCCGTTTGTCGTTCACCGATGCCACGTTCTCCAATCCTGGTGAATTCGTCGGGTTGGAGCAGTATCAGAAGATGCTGCAGGACGACGCTGTGCATACGGGTCTGCTCAACTCGACACTGTACGTGGTGTGCGTCGTGCCATGCATGGTGATTCTTCCGTTGATCCTTGCCACATTGGTGGCTGGCAACTCCAAGATCCTCGGTTTCTTCCGGGCATCGTTCTACCTGCCGGTCGTGGTCTCCAGCGTCATCGTCGGCTTGGTGTGGACGAATCTGCTTGACACCCGCGGCCTGGTCAACTCCTTGCTGAAGGCCATGGGGTGGATCAAGGACACCATCCCATTCCTCACAGACCGTTGGCTGCTGCTGTTCAGTGCCATGGCCATTACGATCTGGACTGGTCTGGGCTATTACATGATCATCTATTTGTCCGCGCTCGCCAACATTGACGAGTCCCTGTATGAGGCGGCGGCGCTCGACGGCGCTGGCGTGGTGCGTCGCTTCTTGCACGTCACCGTCCCCGGATGCCGTTCGACGATGGTGCTGGTCATGTTGCTGTCCTCGGCGGCCGCGTTCCGCGTGTTCAACGAAATTTACGTATTGACCGGCGGAACTGGCGGCGTCGGAGGCAAAGATGTCACGATGACCATGCTGATCAAGAATTACGGTACGGGTCTCAACGCCAAGTACGGCTATGCCGGTGCCATCAGCATGCTGGTATTCCTGATCGTCGGCAGCCTTATCGCCATTGAGTTCTTCGTTCAGCGGAAGGTGGATCGTGATGCATAACAAGTCAATCGGCGGCAAGGTGCTGCGCTACGCGGCCCTGTGTCTGTTCTTCATCATCTTGATCGGCCCGTTGCTCTGGCAGTTGACACTGGCGTTCAAGGGCAAGGGCGACGACATTTACGCGGTTCCGCCGTACGTATTTCCGAAAGATCCGACATTCGATAACTTCATCGAGGCGTTCACACGCATTCCCGTGTTGAGCTACTTCAAGAATTCGTTGATTGTCGCGGCCATCTCTGTATGCGGTAACGTCGTCGGTTCCACGTTGGCCGGCTATGCGTTGGCGCGGTTGAAGTTCTATGGCAAGAAGATCGTGATCCTCGTGATCTTCAGCGCCATGCTGATTCCCGCCGAAACCCTGCTTATCTCGCAGTTCATCATCGTCAAAACCGTCGGACTGCAGAACTCGCTGCTCGGTGCGGCGTTGCCGGGCCTGTGCAGCGCCATGAACGTGCTATTGATGATGAATGCGTTCTCGGGCATACCGTTGGAACTTGAAGAGGCAGCAAAGGTCGATGGCGCCAACCTGTGGCAGAGGTTCTTCAATATCTGCGTGCCACAGGTCAAGGGCACGATGACCGTCGTGGTGATCTTCGCGTTCGTCGGTGCCTGGAACGACTTCCTATGGCCGTTGATCATCCTCGGCGACGATTCCGTATACACGTTGACTGTCGGCCTGAATCGTCTGAAGAACCAGTTCGTGTCCGATCCGCGCCTGATCGCCGCGGGTACGGTGATTGCCCTGGTTCCGATTGTCATATTCTTCCTGATTTTCCAGCGTTACTTCTTCAGAGGCGTGGAATCGGGAGGCATCAAGGGATAGGAGGTGAATTCATGAGATTCGGAGTCAACTACACGCCATCGAACGGGTGGTTCCACCAGTGGCTGGACCCTGATTGGAACAGCGTCGATCGCGACTTGAAGCAGATCGCCGAACTGGGCATGGATCACGTCCGCATCTTTCCGGTGTGGCCGTACCTGCAACCCAATCGCACTTGGATCAACCGCAAAGGTGTGGAGGATGTGCGCCGTATGGTGCATATTGCCGGCGAATATGGTCTCGATATCTACGTGGATGTATTCCAAGGGCACCTGTCGAGTTTCGATTTCCTGCCCAGCTGGTTGGTCACCTGGCATGCCGGCAACATGTTTGTCGATCCTGATGCGGTGTCGGCTGAATGTGAGCTGATTCGCACGCTCGGCGGCGTGTTGTCACAAGAGCCCTCATTCAAGGGCATCACCGTCGGTAATGAGGTCAACCAGCTGTCCGATCGGCCGCATCCGACCAAGATGGCCGCCACCGTCGAACAGATTGACGCCTGGCTCGATGCCACACTTACGGCTGCTAAGACCGCCGGCGGTGAAGCGCTCTACAGTGTTAACGACGGAGTCTGGTTCATCGACGGTCATCCGTTCACTCCGGTGCAGTCCGGCAACAAAGGCGACATGACCACTATCCATGCGTGGGTGTTCAACGGTACCGCCCAAGGATACGGTGCGACCAGTGAGGAATGTTCCGCATACGCATTGTATCTGGCCGAGCTCTCCAAAGCGTTCGCCGCTGATCCTGCACGTCCTGTCTGGTTGCAGGAGATAGGTGCTCCGGAGAATGTGCTCGAGACGGCGTATACGCCTGAATTCTGTCGTCGTACGGTGCTGAATGCACTCGATTGTCCGAACCTGTGGGGCGTCACATGGTGGTGTTCTCACGACGTTGCCGCCGCGATGTCCGATTTCCCGGAGTTTGAGCATGCGCTTGGTCTATTCGATGAATATGGTAAGCTCAAACCCATCGGCCGCATGTACGGGGAACTAGCGCGTGAACACCGTGACCATGCCGGTGCCGCTCCCCGGACCACGGCTATCGTCGTCAATGTCGGCAACGACGGAAATCCAGTCGACCGCAGTGCCTGCGGTCCTGGCGGTTCGGTGTGCGACCTGTGGATGAAGGCGCATTGCGAAGGCAAGCGGCCTACCATCGTCACATCCGCAGTGGCAGACGATCCGGAACGGCTCGCCGCTCAGGGCATCACCACATTGATTCGCGATGTAGAACCGCGTCCGGCGCGGTTCTACACCGCCGTGTCGGACTCCTCGTTCGAGGATCTCGGAGAGGAATGAGAACAACTGCGAGCCGCCACCATCGTGTGGCGACCCGCAGCCTGTTATACAATGCGGCGCATGGCTGCGGCGAATCCGTCGCCGCCGGACATGCCGGGGTTCCGTATTTCCGGTGACCGCAGCCAGCTGAACGTACCGTACACATAGGAGGTATCGCAATGCACTGTATTGCCGAGGATGGGCGTACTGTCGATCTCGCGTTGTTGCCGAAACCGCGCAACGTCCAAGTCGGGCGTGGCGGCGTCACCCTGCCTTGCTGCAGTGCGATTGGGGTTAACCGAGATGCCGCCGCTGCGGATTCCGTGGGCGTCATCGCGCGTATGCTGCGCGACGATCTTGCCGCTTATGCGGGATTGAACTGGGACGTGCATATGCACGACACCCGAGGATGCGCCATCGTGCTCGATCTCGACGCTGCGATGGATGATCAGGCGTATCATCTCGACATCGGACCATCGGCCGGTGCTGCGGTATCAGTTCATATCGTCGGTGGCGACGCTGCGGGGTTGCGGTACGGCGTGATGACGCTGCGGCAGATCCTGCGTGCCACTGGTGCTGCATTGCCGTCCGTACACATCGATGATGCCCCGGCATTCCCTGTCCGAGGGTATTATCTCGATGTGACGCGAGGGCGTGTGCCGACGGTGGACGGTCTCAAGGCGTGGATCGAGGAGCTTGCCTCGTATAAATACAACCAGCTGCATCTATATGTCGAGCACAGTTTTCTTTTCGAAGGGCTGGAACAGGCATGGCGCGGCGCTGATGCGTTCCGGGCCGAGGACATCCTCGAACTCGATGACTATTGCGAACGATTCGGCATCGAACTGGTACCGTCGATTTCGACCTTTGGCCATCAATATATGACGCTTCGCACGAACGCCTATCGCGATCTTGGCGAGTTTCCCGAACAGGCGGATCGACCGTTTAGCTTCATTGAACGTATGGAGCACCATACGTTCAACCCGGTGGATTCCAGATCGTTGGATCTGGTCACGCGGATGATCGACCAGTATGCGCCCCTGTTCCGTTCGCGCAAATTCAACATCTGCGCCGATGAGACCTTTGATTTGGGACGCGGCCGTTCCTCGGAACGTGCTGGACTCGTCGGCATCGGAACGCTGTATGCGGACTATCTGGAGACCTTGTGCTCACGATTGCGGGACCGCGGATTGGAACCGATGCTTTGGGCGGACATCGCCGTGCATTATCCCGATGCGCTATCGCGATTGTCCGGGCGAGGCATTCTGCTGAACTGGCAGTATGAGCCCGACGTGACGGAGGAACGCACGGCGCAGATCGAGGCGAGCGGTGCTGTGCAGTACGTCTGTCCGGCGGTGCATTGCTGGAATTCTCTGCTGCCCCGGTTGGACGATGCGTGGGCGAACATCTCCCGCATGGCCCGATATGGCATGGACCATCATGCGGTCGGCCTGCTGGTGACGGATTGGGGGGACTTCGGACACATCAATGCCCAGGCGATGAGCATTCCCGGCATGTGCTATGGTGCGGCATGCGGGTGGAACGGCATCGTAGACGATCGCTCCAGCGTCGATCGTGCCATCGACGCCGTCCACTACGGAACCGAACGACCGTTCTGCGGCGATCTCGCAGTTGCTGGAAAACATTCCTCCTTCGGATGGGCGGATGCGGTCCGATACGTCGAACTCGCCGCAAGTCGTGAGGATTGTCACTGCCCGGATGGCGACGTCAATCGCGACGTTGCCGCATCCAGCGATTACTGGGCGGAAACGGCTCCATCGGAACGGATTGTCGATGCCCGGAACGTGGGGGAGGCCCGTCGATTGATGTTGTCGGCCATGGTGGACCGCATAGTGGAGGGAGCGCATGCCTGTGCGCATCTGGATGACGATACGATGGCTCTGTCCGTGGATATGTCTTCGATGCGATTCGGTCGCCGGCGGACGACCGCCGACGTCATGTTGGCGGTGGAGGGCACACGACTGCTGAACCTGACCGGTCTGCATCTGCTCGACATGTACGGGATACGTCCCAACGCCACGGCAAAGGCATTGAAGGATACGCCCGCGGCAACGGAGGTTGCCGCGAGTCTTGAACGCTGGTTCGAGGACTACACGCTTCGTTGGCGTGACAGCAGCCGGGAGTCTGAACTGTGGCGTATTCGGGAGATCGTATGGTGTCTTGCCGATGAACTTCGTCGGTCGGAACGTACGCACGCCATCGAGTGAGCCTATACAATAGTGCTATCGTCGCAGTCATGGCGAAATGTCGAGTGCGTGGACGGGGTTGTCTTCCTTCTTATGTATGCAATTGCATAAGGCATGTGGATGGCTTGGAATCCTGGGACGCACGCGTACTGGCGGACGTCAAACGCAGGACGATACGGTTTCCGGAACGAAATACGGAGAGGTGCGAATATGAGTAGGCGCAGCGGTGGCGCGCAGCAAGCCGAGTCCGCCGCGGCGAAGCGCGGTTCCCGTGTGGGACTCAAGGACATCGCCGCGGAACTGGGCATCTCCCAATCTGCCGTATCCTTAGCCATCAATGATAAACCCGGAGTGTCCGAAGAAACCAAACGTAATGTGAAGGAAGCCGCCATCCGTCTCGGCTGGGTGCCCACCTATGCGGCGCAGGCATTGGGATCATCCAAAACGATGACCGTCGGATTCGCTCCGATGCGTCCTCGTAATGATTTCCAGGACGAAAGCTTCATGTTGCATTTCATGGCGGGTGCGCAGACCTCGCTCAGCCGCAAGGGGTATGGCCTGCTCTATAGGCCCTGCCTGTCCTTGGAAGAGGAGACCAGAATCTATAGGGATTGGGCCCGTGGCAAGCGTGTGGACGCAGTGATTCTGGTCGATTTGCGTACCGAGGATCCCCGCCCGGCCTTACTGCGGGAGTTGGGGCTGCCGGCGGTGCTGGCGGGAGGGCCCGATCCCGACAATATCGTGCCGTCATTGTCGATTGACGATTCCCGGGTCATGGAGATGGTACTCACGCATCTGAACCTTCTCGGTCATTCTCGTATCGCCTATCTATCCGGGGACGCAAGCCTCGACTATTGTTTATCGCGCGCTAAAGCGTTCGAGGAGTTCACTGTGCGGAGGGGATTGGGCCTCCTGTGGATCGAGTACACAGGATTCGACCCGAATCAGGCCGTGGAGATTACACAGCGGTTGTTGGGGGAGGAGGAGCCTCCCACGGCTTTCATTTTCGAGAACGAAACGCTGGCTGCGGCCAGCATCCGCATGATCACCGAAATCAAGGTGCGTCAATCCGCGGCAGGGGCGCCGTCGCGCTCTTATCCGTACAATATGCCGGCCACGGTGAGTTTTGAGGATAGTTTCATCTGTGAGAAATCCTATCCGTCCATCACCGCCGTGCATCGCGATGCCGGTGAATACGGGGCGAAAGTGGCCAATCTGTTGTTGAAGGTGCTGCGCGGGGAGCAGGTCAGCGGGAATCGGCGCATTCTGCCTCCGCAACTGATTGTTCGCGAGAGTACGCGCATCGCATCGCCCTGACCTTCGTTGCGTCGATTGTAGGAGCGTAGTCGCCGGAGCATCGGTTCCAACGTCGGCGAATGTGCCGTATAATGATGAACTAAAGCGGTTTAATCAATGGATGCGCCTGTCTGCTGCGCCATGACGACCCTTACTCTCGAGCAATAACCGATGTCGATCAAAGGAAACGATTAGCGATGTTCCTGATGCCCGATCAACAGCTTGGCCGTTGCGACCGTGTGATGCAGCAGCGCATCGAGCCGCACATATACGAGACATTGGCACACTGCACGCTGCGTGCCTGCGCCAATCCCGGAGAGCCGGAACCATCGACCGATGCGATTCGTCGTATCCGCGCCGGTGCCATGGATTTTGAGCCATTCGAGATCGGTGGACAATGGGGCACCACCTGGGGCACCACCTGGTTCGAGGTCTCCGGGCGCATCGACAAGGCCGCCGCTGCGGGCCGCAAGGTCGAACTGATCGTCGACCTGGGCTGGCTGCACCACCGCGGTCCCGGATTCCAGGCCGAAGGTCTGGTCTACCGCGCCGACGGCACCGCCATCAAATCCGCGAACCCGCGCAACTGCTGGATTCCGCTGATGGCCGCGGACGGCACGCCGAACGTCGAGCTGGATGCGGACGGCCGCTTCACCGTGTACATCGAGGCCGCCGCCAACCCGTTCGTCGAAGGGCCGACGCCGTACTCGCCCACCGAGTTGGGCGAGGAGGCCACGGGCAGGCCCGACTTCCCTTACACGCTGAGCCGTATGGACGTGTGCGCGTTCAACGCCGAGATGTTCGACTACTGGATGGACCTGGAGACCGTATCCTCGCTGATCCGGGAGCTCAAGGACGACGATCCGCGCTACTGGCAGCTCGCCAAGGCGCTGCAGCGCTCGCTCAACCGGTACGACGAGCGGCATCCGAACACCGTGGCCGCCGCACGTGAGGCGCTGGCCGGCGTGCTGGCCGAACCGGCCGCATCCAGCGCCATCAACCACATCGCCGTCGGCCATGCGCATATCGATTCGGCATGGCTGTGGCCGGTGCGCGAGACCCGCCGCAAGGTGGCCCGCACCGTGTCCAACGTGCTGGCGCTGATGGACGAGGACCCGGACTTCACGTACGCGATGAGCTCGGCCCAGCAGTACGCCTGGCTCGAGCAGGAGCATCCCGACCTGTTCGCCCGCATGAAGGAGCGCATAGTCGAAGGCCGGTTCATCCCGGTCGGCGGCATGTGGGTGGAATCCGACAACATGATCCCTACCGGCGAATCGCTGGTCCGTCAGATCACGTTCGGCCGCCGATACTTCACGGAGCACCTGGGCGTCGAACCGCGCGGCATCTGGCTGCCGGACAGCTTCGGCTACTCGGGCGCCTGGCCGCAGATCGCGCGCCGCGCCGGCTACGACTGGTTCCTGACGCAGAAGATCTCCTGGAACGACGCCACCAAGTTCCCCCACCACTCGTTCCTGTGGGAGGGCATCGACGGCTCTCGCATCCTGACCCACTTCCCGCCGTCGGACACCTACTGCTCGTCCATGTCGATGCAGGAGCTCATGTATTCGCAGCGCAACTATCTGGACAAGGACCTGTCGCGCAACGCGATCCTGCTGTACGGCTTCGGCGATGGCGGCGGCGGTCCGACGCGCGAGATGACCGCGCGCATCCGCCGCGACCATGACCTGGCCGGGGCCCCGAAGGTCGAGTTCGGCACGCCCGACGAACTGTTCGACCGTGTGCGCAAGGACATCGTCGACGACGCCGAGGGGGAGACCCCGGTGTTCAGGGGCGAGCTGTACCTGGAACTGCACCGCGGCACGCTGACCGCCCAGCAGGGCATGAAGCGCGGCTGCCGGCGCGAGGAGGCCATGCTGCGCGCGACCGAGTATCTGTGCGCGGCCGCGGCGCTCAAGGACAGCACCTACGTCTATCCGAAGGATGAGCTGGACGCCATTTGGCAGACCCTCCTGCTCAACCAGTTTCACGACATCCTGCCCGGTTCCGCGATCGCCTGGGTGCACCGGCAGGCGCGCGCCGAATACGAGCGCGACATCGCACGGCTGAAGCAGATCGCCGAGCAGGCCGGACGCGTCATTAAGGCCGCCGAGCCGGACGATATGCTCGTGACCCATGCCGCCATCCCGTCCTATGCGGCCGATGCGGCCAGTGCATGGACCGTGCGCGACCGTACGGCCTCGCATGATGCCGAACCGGTGGCCGTGGAGCGGGACGGCGGGCGCGTCATCCTGGACAACGGCCTACTGCGCGCGACGGTGGAGGCCGATGGCACGGTGTCCTCGCTCGTCGACCTGTCCGGCGACCGCGAACTGGTGCCGGGCGGAACCCGGCTCGGCCGCTACGAGCTGCTCGACAACGAACCGTTCCACTGGGATGCGTGGGAGGTGCAGCGCGACGCGTTCCTGACTGCCCACAGTCTGCGGGAATCCCGCATCGACGCCGTGGACATGGCGGCCGACGGTGCCTGCGTGGTCCGGGTGGTGGCGCGCAACGACGATGTGACCATCGTCACCTGCATCACCCTGCACCCGGATCGCCGGACGCTGGATTTCTCCGCCCAGGTGGATTGGCTCACCGAAGAGGAATTCCTCAAGGTCGACATCCCGCTTGGTGTGCAGGCCACCAATGCGCAGTACGAATGCCAGTACGGCATGGTGGAGCGCCCGATCCAGAAGAACTCGCGCAGCGACGAGGCCAAGTTCGAAAGCTGCACGCACCGTTTCGTGCGCGTGGCCGATGCCTCCTACGCGGCTGCGGTGGTCAACGCCTCGACCTACGGCTCCGACGTCAGCCCGATCCACGGCGACGACGGGACACGCGGCGCGATGGTTCGCCTGTCGCTGCTGTCGGCGCCGCTGTACCCCGACCCGCGCACCGATCGGGGCGCGCACGAGTTCGCCTGGAGCGTGGTGGCCGACGCCTCGATGCCCGCCGTGCTGGATGAGGCCACGCGCCTGAACACCGCGGAACTGGAGGACGTCCCGGCATTCGAGCCGCTGGCTCGGCTGGACGTGGTGGAAGGCGTGCCGGTGCTGGACTGGGTGAAGACCGCCGACGACGGTTCCGGCGACCTGATCCTGCGCGTGTACGAGGCGACGGGCGGGCGCGCGGTGGCCAGCCTCGACATGTGCGCGGAACTGGCCGAGGCCACCATGCGCGAGGTCGACGTGCTGGAGGGCGACGGCCTTGATCCGAATATGCCGCGTGCGTTGGATGGCTGCAAGCCGGCCAACGGCGCTGTGCTGAAGCTGGCACCGTTCCAGCTTGCTACACTGCGCATCTCGCGTTGATTGGCATTTGTGATAACGGCAAAGGGGTGGGGCGGAATCGATATCATATGCGATTCCGCCCCACCCCTTGCTTGGTATCGGAACGGGTGTGAAGTGCCGTCCGATGTCGCGTCAGCGCCTGACCTGGATGTCGAAGTAGTCCATCACCAGCTCGCAGAACATCATGTTCGACCAGGAGAACCATTCGCGCGTATACTGCGTCGGATCGTCCACGCACACGCCCTCGTGCATCAGATGCGTGCCCGCGTCGATGGCCACCAGGTTGTCCAGGATCGCGGCCTTCTCGGCCTTGTCGGGTGAGGTGAGCCCCTGGATGGACAGGGCGATTGGCCAGACGTAGCGCGGCGGGGTGTGCGGGGAGCCGATGCCCTTGGCGTACGCGCCCTCGTAGTAGAACGGGTTCTCGGCGCTGAGCAGCGTGCGGCGGGTGCTGAGGTAGAGTGGGTCGTCCGCCGCGCAGTACCCCAGATAGGGCGCGGCCATCAGGCTGGGCACGTTGCTGTCGTCCATCAGCAGCGCATGCCCGAGCCCGTCGACCTCGTACGCCCAGATCGTCTCGCCGGCGGCATTGGTCATCGTGCCGTGGGAGCGCAGCCCCTCGTCGATCGATTCGCGCAGCGCACGCGCGCGGGTGGCCATGGCGGCGTCGTCGACGATCTCGGTGAAGATGCGTTCCGCATAGCCCATGACGACCGCGGCGAACATGTTGGCGGGCACCAGATAGTGATAGGTACAGGCGTCGTCGCTGGGGCGGAACCCCGACCAGGTCATCCCCGTGGGGGCCACGGGCGTGCCCCTGCCGTCGTTGTCCAGACTTTCGGTGGGGATGTCGCAGTCGCGGATGAAGAAATACGGCGAGCGGGCGTGGTCCTGCTCGGTCTCCAGCACGTCAAGGATGCGCCGCATGCCGGAGATGAACGTGTCGTCGAACTGTGAGGTGCGTCCGGTGTTAACGTACAGCAGCCATGCCAGCTGGATCGGGTAGCACAGCGAGTCGAGCTCGTACTTGCGCTCCCACAGCCACGGGCTGGAGAAGTCGGAGCGGTCGTCCGGATCCCAGGTGGCCCCGTTGGGCTCCTCGTTGAAGGCGTTGGCGTACGGGTCGATGCCGATGTAGCGGAACTGCAGGCGCACCAAGCCCTCGATCATATCGGCCAGGTCGGCGTCCTCGGCGGCGATCGGCAGGTACGGCCGCACCTGGGCGGTGGAGTCGCGCAGCCACATGGCGGGGATGTCGCCGGTCAGCAGGAAGGTCGTGCCGTCGGCGTGGCGGTGCACGGTGGTGGTGAGCGTGTTGGCGAACGCGGCGTTGAAGTTCTCGGCCCAGTCGGCGTGTTCGGTGCCGCACAGCTCGGTGATGCGGTCCATGAAACGACGGACGGAGTCCGGCACGGTCTGGTATGGCATGATGCTCCTTCGCATATATGTAAACTTTGTTAATGAATAATAGTATCGTTGATTAACGAAGTTAACACGCCGATGGGCGGTAAACTCGGGAGCAGTCCAGAACACAGCCGTCGGCGATGACGGCGAACCGCTGATCGGAGCATCCATGACCCCTGTAACGAACCGTGCCGATATCCCGCTGATTCCGACGCCGCGTCTGTTGCGGGCGGACGGCTCCATCGCGGTGCTGGCGGCGATCGGGTGCATCGGGGAGGGGGCGGCCGCGGCGGCCTGCGACGCATCGGGCCGCCTGATGCGGCTGATCCGGCGGGACCTCGAAGCATGCGCCGGTCTGCGTTGGCGTGCGGGCCGGGGCGATGTCGGGCAGTGCGCCATCCGGCTGGACGTCGATGCCGCGATGGCCGCCCAATCCTACCGTCTGGATGTCGGCCGGCGGGCCGATGGCTCTGCCTCGGTGGCCATCGTGGGCGGGGATGCGGAGGGTCTGCGGTACGGCGTGCAGACGTTCCGCCAGCTGGTGCGCCACTCGGGGCCGGCCGTCCCCGTGGTGCACATCGAGGATGCCCCCGTGCTGCCGGTGCGCGGATACTACCTGGACGTGACCCGCGGGCGGGTGCCCACGCTCGCGTCGCTGAAGGCTCTGGTCGATGTCCTGGAGCTGCACAAGTACAACCAACTGCAGCTGTACGTGGAGCACACGTTCCGTTTCGACGGGCTGAGCCAGGCATGGCGCGGCACGGGCGCGCTCGGCGCCGACGATATCCTCGAACTGGACGAATACTGCGCGAAGGCCGGCATCGAACTGGTGCCGTCCATCTCCACCTTCGGGCACCAGTACATGGCGCTGCGCACGGACCGCTACGCGGGGCTCGGCGAATTCCCGGAACAGGCGGGGCGTCCGTTCAGCCTCATCGAGCGGATGGAGCATCATACGCTCAATCCGCTGATGGACGAGTCGCTGGCGTTGGCGAAACGCCTGATCGACCAGTACGCGCCGCTGTTCCGGTCGCGGAGGTTCAACATCTGCGCCGACGAGACCTTCGATCTGGGCAAGGGCCGCTCGGCGGACCGGGCGCAAGCCGTGGGCGTCGGCACGCTGTACGCCGGCTACCTGACCGAGCTGTGCTCGTATCTGGAGGAGCGCGGCCTGCAGCCGATGATGTGGGCCGACATCGCGGTCGGGCATCCACAGGCGTTGGAACGGCTGCGCGACAAGGCCATCCTGCTGAACTGGCAGTACGAACCCGACTTGGACGAGTCGCGCACCGCCCTGGTGGCCTCGACCGGTGCCGTGCAGTACGTGTGTCCCGCGGTGCACTGCTGGAACGCGCTGCTGTCGCGCATCGACACGGCGTGGAACAACATCTCCCGCATGGCCGCGTATGGTGCGGCGCACCGCGCCGAAGGCATCCTCGTGACCGACTGGGGCGACTACGGGCATGTCAACGACCCGGTGATGAGTCTGCCGGGCCTGTGCTATGGGGCGCAGTGCGGCTGGAACGGGGGAGGGGACTGCGGCCAGGCGGCCGTCGACCGCGCGATCGATCGGCTGGAGTATGGCGTGGAGGGCGGATTCGTGGACGCGTTGCGGCGGGCCTCGGCGTGCACGACCTTCGGCTGGGATGACGCCGTGCGGTATCTGGAATTGGATATGCACGCCTATGACCATGCCGACCATCGGCCGGTGCTGAACGGGGACGTGGCCGCGTTCTGCGACGTGTGCGTCGGGCCCGGTGCGGCGGAGCGCGTGGCCGGCGCCGCGGACGTGCGGCAGGCACGCGGGCGGTTGTTGAAGGCGTTCGCGGCGCGCGTCGGTGATGCCGGGGTGCGCGACGCGGAGCTGATGTCGGTCCGGGAGCGGCTGGGCCGTCTGCTGGGCGGGATGAGGGGTGACCGTGTGCGGTTCGGCGGTTCTGCGATGCTGGCCATCGAGGGCGTTGCCGCCATGAATTGGGCCGGTTGGCATCTGCTGCGCATGCATGGCATCGGCTGCACCGAGGTCCGTGGGGTCCGGGTGCCTTCGGCGGAGGAGACCGCCTGCCGTCTGGAGGAGTGGGCGGAGGCGATGGCGGACGCGTGGCGGGAGTCCAGCCGCGAGTCCGAACTGCGGCGCGTGACCGATGTGGCGTGGGCGTTGGCCGACGAGGTGCGGCGGGCTACTAAAGCAATTTAGTAATTCGGGACAATATGGCGGCCTTGGGCTGTGGTGTCACCGGGTGCGGCGAGTGTTGGGTTAACGAAGTTAACACGCCGAAGAAACCTTGATATATCAACGATATTCGATGTCTGAAACCTGTCTGGTTTGCCGCTGCGGCGATGCGGTGTATGATGATATTAAAGCGATTTAGTAAGGCATGGGGACAGGCCGGCTGAACCGCGGGGTAGTTGATAACAGACGGGCGGAATGAGCCGCCCATACGGCAAGGATGCCTGCGTGGACGTCCGCAACGCCGAGGCCAGACAAAGGAGCGCGCATGTTCTTGAAGATCGACCAGCAGCTGGAACGCTGCCGGCGGGTCATCCGGCCAACGGGTGCGTCCGCGCATCCATCCGGTGCTCCGTCATCTGGACGTCGAGGCGTTCGACATCCCCGGCGAGCCGATGCCGACCGACGAATTCTTCGCACGGCTGGGCCGCGGCGAGATCCCGTTCGAGCCGTTCGCGATGGGGTCGCAGTGGGGCACCACCTGGGGCACCACCTGGTTCAAGCTCTCCGGGCAGGTGCCCGAGGGCAAGCCCGACGGCCGCCCGCTGGAACTGTGGATCGACCTGGGCTGGTACGACCACTCCTGCGGCGGCCACATCGAAGGCCTGGTCTACCGCGCCGACGGCACCGCCATCAAGGCCGTGCACCCGCTCAACCATTGGATCCCGCTGATCGCCGTGGACGGCGCCGGTATGCCGAGCACCCGTTCTCCGTGAGCGCGACCGTCGACGCCGGCACGACCAGTGTCACGTTCGACGGTGTGCCCGTCGACGGCTCCCGGTACATCGCTCAGGTGCGGGGCGACGGCGTCGTCTCGACCGCGCGCGGCACCTTCACCGACACGACGATCGAGCCGTATCCGCTCGACCAAGTGGTCTGGGACGGCGACAGCGTGACACTGGCGCGCCCCGACACCCAGGACTGGCGGTTCCTGCGGGTCATCGAACGATGGGAGGACAATGGCGAGGCCAAGGAGGAGCCCAGAACCTTCGCGGCCGAGGAATACACCTACAACGCCGTTCCCAACGATGAAGCGCAACAGGCGGGCATCACGAATGATGCGCTCATCCGTGGTCGCTCCCGCGCCGGATCCTTCATGATTGCTCCAAAGCACGGCGGCGACCTGTACGTGAGCGTCGAGGATTATGCGAGCAATGTGACCGAGCCGGTACGCATCCCCACGGCCGACGAGATGGAGGATCTGAGCGTTGACGATCCGACGCAGCCGGATGCCGCAAGGTCCTTGATTGAGGCTGTTGATGGCGAGGCGCAGGCTGACGGCGAACAGACACGTTCCGTAAAGGTGTCAGTTCGTGATTCCTTCGGCAATCCGCTGCCCGGCGTCGAGGTCGCGTTCACACTGCCCGAGGGCATCGCTTCGGCGCTGGACGGTGCAGCCATCACAGTCGTCACCGGTTCGGATGGTCGGGCGACGATTGCCGTGACATCACAGACGGCCGGTGAATATGTCATCGATGCCTCCGTCAACGGCGCAACCATCGGTGACGGCGCAACCGTGACGTTCTCCGCGGTTCCGGGGACGTCACAGGACCCCGACGACGATACCGATGACGCCGATGGCGACCAGCAGGATGGTACCCATAATCAGGGAACCGCTGGCGGCGGGGCGGACCAGAACGCGACGGGCCCGTTGTCTTCGACAGGTTCCGCCATCATCGCGGTGATTGTCGTGACCGTGGCATGCGTAGCGGCCGGTGCGGGCATCATGCTCAGGCGGCGTCGCTCGTCTTGACCCCCATGCCGGACGGGATGATGAGCCGATAAGGTCCCCGTCCGGCCCAACCCAGATTTGTCCGTCGGACGTGTGCTCGACGGGAAGGCGGTGCCGCGCCCATTACGCAACAGGAGACGCGGCACCGTCGCAACCGGTGCAGGAGATACCTGCACCTCCAGCATAGAGAAAGGAAAACGATGGGTGCAAACCATTCGTTGCTTTCCGGCGGAACGACGGTGAAACGTCGTATCGCCGCCATTGCCGCGGGCATCGCCACCGCGGCGATGGCTCTCGGCGGCGTCGTCGCGCCGCCCGCCACGGCATATGCCGACGAATTCGCAGCCGCGGACGTCAGCAGTGTCACGAACCCGGACGGCCGTCACTTCATGGTGTACTATCGCGCGTGGCGTGATGTGACGATGAAGGGTGTGAATACGGATCTGCCGGATGAGAACTGGATCTCGATGTATGACATCCCGTATGGCGTGGATGTGGTCAACGTGTTCAGTTACGTGCCGGCCGGTCAGGAGGAGCAGGCCCAGCCGTTCTATGACAAGCTGAAGGCCGAGTATGCTCCGTATCTGCATTCACGCGGCATCAAGCTCGTCCGCGGCATCAACTACGAGCAGGTCACCGTCGAAGGCTTCCGCGACTATATGGCCGATCTGGGCAAGTCGGTCGATGACGCCACCGACGCCGACTATGACGCCTATGCGCTTGAGATCATCGACGAGTACATGACGTCGGTCGGCCTGGATGGTCTGGACATCGATATGGAGACCTATCCGACCGACGCGGATGTGGCGATCTCCGATAACGTGATCCGCGCCCTGTCCAAGCACATCGGCCCCAAGTCCGACAACCCGGACGGCACGATGTTCCTGTACGACACCAACGGCAGCAACACCAAGCCGTTCGCGAACGTGGCGGACTGCTTCGACTACGTGGCCTACCAGCAGTACGGCTCCACGTCGAGCCGCACCGCCGGCGCCGTCGAGGACTACTCGCCGTACATCGGCGCCGATAAGTTCGTGCCCGGCCTGGCCTTCCCTGAGGAGGGCGACCACAACCGCTGGTACGATGCGACGGAGCCGTACGAGGACAGCCATATCTACGACATCGCCTCGTACGTGCGTGACAATGACCTCGGCGGCATGTTCCTGTATGCGCTCGACCGCGACGGCCGCACCTACGAGGCCGAGGACTGGAACCACATCGTGCCGTCGAACCTGCTGTGGACCAAGACCGCCATCGCCGAGTCCCAGGACATGACGATGGACCAGGCGAAGGCTGCAGCGAACCACTACATCGACCGCATGTCGCTGGCCGAGAACGGTGCCGATGGCATCGGTCTGAACGCCGAGGCCGCGCGCGCCGCGGTGGAGCAGGGCGCGAACCTGTACGAGGTGAACAAGGCCGTGCTCGGCGGCGACTATGATGAGGGCTTCAGCAACACCTACGATCCGACGCTGGAAGTGGGCCTGCTGGGCATCGACACCACCGCCCTGACGGATCAGATCGCGGCTGCGGATAACATCCTGGCTGGCGATGCCATGTCCGACGACGTGAAGTCCGCGGTGCGTCAGTCCCGTGACGCCGCGGTCGAAGGTTTGACAGGCAGGACCTACACCGCCGACGAGGTCGCGATGTGGACCGCCGACCTGCAGGCCGACATCGAAGCCGCGATGGCGAGCCTGACGGGCGTGCAGGATTCGGACCGTCACTTCATGGTGTACTACCGTGCGTGGCGTGATGTGACGATGAAGGGTGTGAATACGGATCTGCCGGATGAGAACTGGATCTCGATGTATGACATCCCGTATGGCGTGGATGTGGTCAACGTGTTCAGTTACGTGCCGGCCGGTCAGGAGGAGCAGGCCCAGCCGTATTACGACAAGCTGAAGTCCGACTACGCCCCGTATCTGCATTCGCGCGGCATTAAGCTCGTCCGCGGTGTGGACTACACGGGAGTGATCGTCGACGGGTTCCGCGACTTCATCGAGGCCAAGGGGCTGACCGAGCAGGAGGCCACCGAGGCCGACTACGATGAGTACGCCCTGCAGGTCATCGACGAGTACATGACCTCGGTCGGCCTGGACGGCCTGGACATCGACATGGAAACGCATCCGGATGCGGCCGACGTCGCCGTCTCCGATAACGTGATCCGCGCCCTGTCCAAGCACATCGGTCCCAAGTCCGACAACCCGGACGGCACGATGTTCCTGTATGACACCAACGCGTCCGATCTGGCGCCGTTCCGGAACGTGGCCGACTGCTTCGACTACGTGGCCTACCAGCAGTACGGCTCGAACGCCGAGCGTACCGATAACGCGTTCGGCGACTACGCCCCGCATATCGGCAGCGAGTTCGTGCCCGGTCTGACCTTCCCGGAGGAGGGCGACATGAACAACCGTTGGTATGACGCCTCGGAGCCGTACGAGGAGAGCAATTTCTACCAGGTCGCCTCGTACGTCAACGAGCACAAGCTTGGTGGCATGTTCGTGTACGCGCTTGACCGCGACGGCCGCAACTACGAGGAGGATCTGACCCGCATCGTCCCGTCGAACCTGCTGTGGACCAAGACCGCCATCGCCGAGTCCCAGGGCATGCCGCTGGATCGGGCGAAGGCCGCGGCCAACCACTACATCGACCGCATGTCGCTGCGCCAGTCCACCGTGCGTGACGCCGCCGTGAGCGCGGACGACGCGCGTGCGGCCGTGGAGCAGGGCACGAACCTGTACGAGGTGAACAAGGCCGTGCTCGGCGGCGACTATGGTGAAGGGTTCAGCAACACCTACGATCCGACCCTGGAGGCCGGGTTGCTGGACATCGACACCGCCGAGTTGGAGGAACTGATCGCCGAGGCGGGCACGGTGCTGGAGGCCGACGCCACCAGCGCCGATATCAAGGCCGCCGTCCGCGCGGCCCGCGACGCCGCGATCGATGGCCTGACCGGCAAGACCTACACGGCCGAGCAGGTCGAATCCTGGGCCGCCGGCATTAAGGCCGCCCTTGAAGGCAAGACCGAAGCCCCGGGTGAAGGCGATTCCGGGAAACACGACGATGCCGGAACCCAGAATCCCGCCGACGATTCGCTCGTCGCAACGGGTTCGGCGGTCGCCGTCATGACTGTCCTGGTCGTGGCGTTCGCCGCCGCCGGCATCGGCCTGACGGTCTGGCAGCGCAGGAAGGTCTGATCCCGTTCCCGATAACTGCCGGAGAATATTGACGGCGGTGCCTGCATGGTCTGACATGCGTGCGCCGCCGTCTTTCGTATGCGTTGCGTATACGGGAGGTTCCGTTATATGGTAGGAGATGCAGCCGTCTATGAGGACGGGTTTTCCGGATGTGGCGCCCTTATCGAATCGGGAGGAATGATGTCGGAGGACGGTAAAACTAAATCGGTTAAGTCCGTCGACGGCGCCGCACGTCCGCAGCGGGTCAGCCTCAAGGACATCGCCGACGAACTCGGCATCTCGTAGACCGCGGTATCCTTCGCCATCAATGATCGGCCGGGTGTCTCCGCCGAAACCAAACGCAAGGTCAAGGAAACCGCGGCGAGGATGGGGTGGAGTCCCGTGTACGCGGCCCAGTCATTGGGGTCGTCGAAGACCATGACGGTCGGGTTCGCGCCCTCTCGCGCCGAGGACGGCATCCAGAACGACAGCTTCATGATGCAGTTCATGGCGGGCATCCACCAGTCGCTCAGCCGTCATGGCTACGGTCTGCTGTTCCGTCCGTGCACCTCCGACAAGGAGGCGATCGCGGTCTACCGGGATTGGGCGCGCCGCAAACGGGTGGACGGCGTCATCCTTGTGGATCTGTACGCCGACGACCCCCGACCGCAGCTGCTGACCGAACTGGGTCTGCCCTCGGTGCTGGCGGGCGGCCCGGACCCCTCGAATCTCATTCCGTCGCTGTCCATCGACGATTCGGCCACAATGCGGACCGTGCTGGAACATCTCAGCCTGCTCGGACACAGGCGCATCGCCTATCTGTCCGGCGATGCGTCGCTGGATTACAGCCGGTCCCGCGTGGCCGCGTTGAAGGCCTTCGACAAACGGCGGAACTTCGACCGGATCTGGGTGGAGGACACCGGATTCGATGCGAGGCGTGGGGTGGAGCTGACCCAGCGCCTGCTGACCGAGCCGCAGCCGCCGACCGCGTTCATCTATGAAACGGATACGATGGCCGCAGCGAGCCTGCGGGCGTTGAGCACCGTCATGCTGACCGGCGACCTGCTGTCATGGGATTCCGGCATCCGCCGCTTCCCCTATGATCTGCCGGCCATCGTGAGCTTCGAGGACAGCGCCATCTGCGAGAGCATGTTTCCCTCCATCACGGCGGTGCACCGCGACGCCAGCCTGTACGGCACCAAGGTCGCCAATCTGCTGCTCAAGGTGTTGGCGGGGGAGCCCGTGGCCGGCAATCGTAAGATCCTCACCCCCAAACTGATCGTCCGGGAGAGCACCCGGATGATCCTGCCCACTTCGGAAACCGTGTGACCATAGCCGATCACGGCATCCGTCCGGCCGGATATGGACGGCGGGACGCCATTCACCCGCAGGAGGGGAGAGTGGCATCCCGCCGATGGCCGAGGCCGTTCCGCCTAATGCAGCTCGCCGTTGCAGGCGAACAGCGCGTGGCTGTCGCCCTCGGCCTTGTTACGCAGGTATTTGCGCACGTAGCCGATGCGTTCCACCGTGCTCGGCGTGATCGGTTCGGGTAGGTCGTCCGGGTCGAACCAGCCGACCTTCAGACTCTCGTCGTCGCCGACGAACGGCTCGGCGTTGCCTTCCGGATCGATGCCGCACAGGAACAGGTGATCCATGTACATCGTCCGGTCGCCGTTGATGTAGGTGATCACACGGTCGTCGGATTTGACCGCCACCATGTCGGTGACGACCGCGTCGATCCCCGTCTCTTCCTTGATCTCGCGCACGGCCGTGTCGGCCGGTTCCTCGCCGGGCTCCACGATGCCGCACACCAGCGCCCACTTGCCCGTGTCGGAGCGCTGTCCGAGCAGCACCCGCCCCTCGGCGTCACGCACGTAGGCGGTGATGCCCATCATCCACAGCAGGTCATGGCCGATTTTCTCACGCAGCTTCAGCACGAATTCCGGAGTCGCCATCGTTCATCTCCTTAATCATGCGGGTCTGTGCCAACCTCCGCCGGCACAGACCCGCACACGATCCATCGGTAGGGATGATTCCAGCCTACTCGGCCATGGCGGCCATCCAGGCCTCCACATCCTCCACGGTCTTCGGAATGTCCACGGAGATCCACTCGGGGCCGTGCTCGGTCATCAGCACGTCGTCCTCGATGCGCACGCCGATGCCGCGGAACTCCGGCGGCACCAGCAGGTCGTTCTCCTTGAAATACAGTCCCGGCTCGATCGTGAAGATCATGCCCGGGCGGATCTCGGCGCCCTGATACGACTCATAGCGGGCCTGCGCGCAGTCATGCACGTCCAGACCCAGGTGATGCGCGCAGCCGCAGGCGTGCCAGCGGCGGTGCTGCTGGCCCTCGGGGGAGAGCGACTCCTCCACGCTCACCGGCAGGATGCCCCAGTCGTGCAGACGCTCGGCCAGCACGCGCATGCAGGCGTGGTGGATGTCCGAATAGGTGGCGTCCACCTGCGCGGCCTCGAAGCCCGCGGCCTGCGCGCGCAGCACGGTCTCGTAGATGTCGCGCTGCAGCTCGGTGAAGTGGCCGTTGACCGGGAAGGTGCGGGTGATGTCGGCCGTGTACAGGCTGTCGGTCTCCACGCCCGCGTCGATGAGCAGCAGGTCGCCATTGCGCACCACACCGGTGTTGCGCATCCAATGCAGGATCGGGGCGTGCGGGCCGGAGGCGATGATCGTGTCATAGCCGACCTCGTTGCCCTCCTCGCGCGAAACCGAGTTGAACGCGCCCTCAAGCATGCGCTCGGAACGCTCCTTGTCGATCACATGCGGCAGGGTCTTCAGGATCCGGTCGAAACCCTTCTTCGTGGCGGCCACGGCCTTGCGCATCTCGCCGACCTCATAGGCGTCCTTGATTATGCGCGCCTCGGCGGCCACCTCGTGCAGCTTGTCATCGGCGGCGGTGTTGGAATCCGGGTCGGCGAAGCCGTTCGCCTCGCGCACGCCCTCGACCAGCTCGGTGATCGCGGCGTCGGTCTCGCGGATCACGCGCACGCGCACCGCGCCGGCCTCGGCGCCGACGTCCTTGCCGATCGCATCGGCCAGCTGGGCGATGTCATGGGTCTCCAGACCGGTCATCGCAGCCAGCTCCTTCAGACCGGCGCGCGGGCCGACCCAGTACTCGCCGTACTGGGCGGAGGTGTAGTACTCCTCGGTGCTGTTGTCGGCGCGCGGCGCCACGAACAGCTCGGCCGTATGCGTCCTGCCGGCCTTGGCCTCCTCGGAATCCGGGTCCACCGGGTTGAGCACCAGTACGGCGCCCGCCTCGTAATCCTGGCCCAGGCCGGTGTAATAGGCGAAGGTGGTGTCCGGACGGAAGGCGTAATCGCAGTCGTTGGAGCGCACCTTCGGCGTGCCGGCCGGAATCACGATGCGTTCGCCCGGGAACTGCGCGCCCAGCGCGTCGATGCGGGCCTGGATGTACTTGCTGGACTCCAGCGGCTCGATCTCGGGCTCCTGATCATCCCAGCCCGTGGTCATGAAATGCCTGAACGTCTCGCCGGTCGGCCGCAGCGTGCGGTTGTTCACACGGTCGGCGTTCGGCTGCGCGTCTCCCGGCGCGGCCGCCGCCTCACGCGCCTCGTACTCCTTGTCCTTGTCGGTCACGACTTCGCTCATAGGTGAAACTCCTCGTTGATGATGCGTATGCGGATATGCCTCGTCCCATCGTAGTCCGTTCGGCGGTCTTTGCGCGTTTGCGCCGTTCGGACGCATCGATTCGTGCCGGCTGGCGGTCATTCGTAATGATCTCGGCAGGAGAGGATGCACAGGTCGTCGCCGATGACCGTGTATACAATCCGGTTTGCGGAATCGATGCGTCGCGACCATGCCCCCTGATAATCCCATTTCAGGGGCTCCGGCTTGCCGATGCCCTCGAACGGACTGCGCTTCATGTCGCGGATAAGCGCGTTGATGCGTTTAAGCGTCTTGCGGTCCTGGCTTTGCCAGTAAAGATAGTCGTTCCATGCATCCTCGGTCCAGCTCAGCATCGTCACGCTTCCGCCGTGGTCGGGTCGTTGTGGATGAGGCGTCCGGAGCGGGCCTGAGCCAGGCCGCGGGCGATTTTGTCACGGAGATACGGGTTGTTGTAGATGCGCATCGTTTCCATGAGGGATTCGTAATCGTCCTTGCCTATGACGACCACGTCGTCGGCGGGATCGGTGTTGGTGACGAGGAGCGTATCCGCGTCCTCGTTGACCTTGCGCAGATATGATTTGAGGTTGTTGCGGAACGTGCTGTAGGTGACTGCTGTGACCATGGAAGCCTCCTTCGTTGACATTCATCACAATTGTACAACATCTTGGACAAGATGAATACTGGGAGTGCCTAGGCATTATATGTTGCCGAATATTTCATTCAGGCGTAGGTATTCTAATGGTGCCGGAAGGAGGTGGAATGTCATGGGCCACAAACGGGCGATGACGGAGGTCATTCATTCCGGTGAGTTGGACGGCACATACATTCCCGTGGAATTCCGCGAGAATGCCGACGAGTATGTGCGGGGTGACATCTCCATTGAGGAGCTGATGCGTCGCGCCAAGCGTCGGTGACAGGTAAAACGCGAGGTAAGGGTCGATGTCTGAATCCGTAGGTTCGTACACCGACCCTGAAACGGGCGTACTCATCATTTGGGTTGATTCGCGCATTTCGCCAGTTGCATGTCCTATGTCGGTGTTGTTGTGCTTACGCTGATGAAGGGTGATGAGGGTATCGAGGCGGGAGAAC
>SAMEA3387449__coassemble_1164_pt1 | contig 53503 bp, 43 predicted proteins | sample SAMEA3387449__metabat2_low_PE_011 | metagenome-assembled genome bin SAMEA3387449 (sample SAMEA3387449) | Felis catus | biome: Faeces | place: United Kingdom | collected 2012
AATGACCTGTGAAATTCCCTGCGGGAATTTCTGTCACACAAGGCCGGCTCCGGCGATTCGGAAGTCCACAGGACTTCCTCTGTCGCCTCGCGTGCAATGACCTGTGAAATTCCCTGCGGGAATTTCTGTCACACAAGGCCGGCTCCGGCGGCACGGAAGCCCACAGGGCTTCCTCTACGGCCGCCTCACGTGCAATGACCTGTGAAATTCCCTGCGGGAATTTCTGTCATTGCACCTGTGCGCGAGCGATCTTGCCGGTGAAGGACTCGGCCTCGTCGGCATCGGCGGCCGGGCCGTTGTTCCAGGAGAACATGGCGCGCAGCTTCGGGCCGACCTCCTCGATCTTCTCGTGGCTGAACTTCTCCTGCAGCTCCTTGAACTTCGGGGCGCCGGCGGCCTGATCATCCATGAACTCCTTGGCGAAGGAGCCGTCCTGGATGCGCTTGAGCTGATAGCGCATGCGGTCCTTGGTGGACTCGTCCACCACGGTGGAGGTGAAGTCGCCGTACTGGGCGGTGTCGGAGCAGGACCAACGGGCCTTGTTCAGACCGCCCTCGTTCATCAGGTCAACCAGCATCTTCAGCTCGTGGCACACCTCGAAGTAGGCAATCTCCGGCTGATAGCCGGCCTCGGTCAGCACCTCGAAGCCCGCCTCGACCAGATGGTTCACGCCGCCCATCAGCACGTCCTGCTCGCCGAACAGATCGGTTTCGGTCTCCTCCGTGAAGGTGGTCTTGATGGCGCCGGCGCGCAGCGCGCCCAGAGCCTTCGCATACGCCAGGGTGATCCCCCAGGCATCACCGCGCGGATCCTGCTCCACGGCCACCACAACCGGCACGCCACGGCCGGCCGCATACTCGCGGCGGACGATATGGCCCGGGCCCTTCGGGGCCACCATGAACACCGGATGATCCTCCGACGGCTTGATGTAGCCGTAGTGGATGTTGAAGCCGTGCGCGAACGCCAGAGCGGCACCCGGCTTCAGGTTCGGCTCCACCTGCTCCTTGTAGACCTTGGCCTGATACTGATCCGGCAGCAGGATCATCACCACATCGGCCTCGGCGACGGCATCCTCGATGGACTTGACCTCAAGGCCCTGCTCCTTGGCGAACTCCACCGACTTGGAGGACGGACGCAGGCCGACGACCACGTCCACACCCGAGTCGCGCAGGTTCAGCGCGTGTGCATGGCCCTGCGAGCCGTAGCCCAGGATCGCGACCTTCTTGCCGCTGAGCACGGACAGATCGCCGTCGTTTTCATACCAGATCGTTGCTGCCATAATTGGCGCTCCTTCTTGATCGTTGTCGCGCCGCCCTCTTTTGCTGGCGGCGTGCCGGGCGCGTTCGGCGTCCGAAACTTGTTATCGCCCGGCATCCGATCAGAGTCGTCCGACGTGATCGGGTGCCACTGTTGCGGCCCGTTCTAGTACCGCAACCGAAATATTGGATGGTGATGTTCGCATACTGACCGACTGCCGTAGGCAGACCGGATGGCTGATGCGGACACCTGGTGGGGGGATTGTCCGAATCGGGGGATTCTTGCGTTTTGACCGGAACGTTACCGCTCGCAACGTAAGAATCTGGGGATTCGGACAAACCCCGTCCGTCACTTGGTGAAATCGACGTCCTTGGTCTCGCGGCAGGTGACCACGGCGATCAGACAGCAGACCGCCATCACGCCCAGGTACAGGCCCACGGACTGCACGCCCCAATTGGCCGACAGCCAGGTGGCGATGGTCGGCACGAAGGCCGCGCCGACGATGGCGGCCAAGTTGTAGCCGATGCCGGAGCCGGTGTAGCGCACGTTGGCGTCGAACAGTTCGGGCAGGAACGCGCCGATCGGACCGAAGGCTGTGCCCATAAGCGCGAAGCCGACGCACAGGAACACCATCACGGCCACAAAGTCGCGCTTGCCCTCACCCATCAGCAGGTAGGGGAACGCCACCGCGAACACAACGAGCGCCACCGACGAGAACGTCAGCACGCGGCGCCGGCCGATCCGGTCGGCATACACGCAGGAGAGCACGATGAACAGCGCAAACACGCACACGGCCACCATCAGCATGAGCAGGTACTCCTGGTTGGTGAACCCGAGGCCGCCGCCGCCCTGACCGACCGGCTTGGTGCCCCAGGCCAGCGACCAGGTGGCCAGCGTATAGAACAGCGTATAGGTCACAGCCACCAGGAACGTGGCCTGCAGCACCTGCACCCAGCTCTTGCGGAACACCTCCACCACCGGGGCCTTGACCACCTCGTTGCGCTCCTGCGCCATGCGGAAGATCGGGGTCTCCTCCATGTGCACGCGCACCACCAGGCCGACGACCACCAGCACGGCCGATAGCAGGAACGGCACACGCCAGCCCCAGGTCATCATCGCCTCAGAATCGTTGAACGCCTCCAGCAGGAAGAACGTGCCGTTGGACAGGAAGAAACCGATCGGCGCGCCCAGCTCCGGGAACGAGCCGTACAGCGCGCGCTTGTTCTCCGGCGCGTTCTCGGTGGCAACCAGCGCCGCGCCCGACCATTCGCCGCCCAGACCGATGCCCTGCACGAAGCGGCACAAGCACAGGATCACAACCGCCAGCAGACCGACCTGCTCGTAGGACGGCAGGCATCCGATGAGGAACGTGGCCACGCCCATCGTCATCAGGGAGACGACCAGCGTCTTCTTGCGGCCGAGACGGTCGCCGAAGTGGCCGAAGATCAGCGATCCGACCGGGCGGGCGATGAACGCGACCGCGAACGTGACCAGGCTGAGCAGCAGCGCGACGGTCGGGTTGGTGGTGTCCGAGAAGAACACGGTCGGGAAGTAGTTCGCCGCGGCGGTGCCGTAGGCGTAGAAGTCATAGAATTCGATGGCCGTGCCGACCATCGAGGCCGCGATGACGGTTTTGACCGAATCGCGGGCGGCGGCCGTGAGCTTGCCTGCGGCCGTGGCGTTGTCAGCCGTGGTATCGACTGCTGTCATGGGATCCCCTCTTTGTCATTCAGCGGGACGTTCGTCCCGCGATGTAGTTGTGGTCCGCTCCGATGTGTTGCCTTGTGGGGCGCAACGAAACGGACCCCGCGCTTGACGCAGGGCCCCGAACAGCGATGATGTCGCGTGAACCCTGCCGTCGTTGGCGGGTTCAAGCGTGTATGCCGAATCAGTCCGCCAACGACGACGGAATCATAATTCGTGCGGACGCGACTGCGTGCATCGTCATTCCGTTCATCACGGCGAGCCTCCTTTCGGCAATGTTCCAAATTTCCGGGCCTCATCCGGCCCGAACCATGAACCAACATAGGAGCCGTCCCCATACGACGGAGGGAGGCGTCCACATTCCGGACATCATATCCGCCGGTCGCACGCAAGCCCCGGACGATGGATCCGCGGACGCCCACGTAACACCTCGACCTCGGGCAACCGGACGCAGGCACGCTCCCTATTCATACGAATCGGGGCGTGGCCGACAGCCGGCCACGCCCCGATTCACACCAGTACCGCCGTTCAGCGCCCCTGGTCCTCATGGATGGACCAGATCACCGCGGCGGCCACGATCACCGCCACGATGGCGACCGGGAACAGCACCTGATACGTGCCGACAACGAACAACGCCAGCGCGCCCAGCAACGCGCCGACAATGACGCCGACCTGCGAGGCCAGGTTCAGCACGGCCAGATTTCGGCCCGCCATACGGATGTCCGGCAGCACCGCAGCCGCCTGACGCTGGCTGATGCCGTCGAAGATCACATAGGCGCATCCGGAAAGCAACGCATACGCGATCACGCCGGCCGCCGACGGCGCCACGCACGGCACCGCCAGACCGACGATATACAGCCCGCAAGCCAGCACCGACGGGATACGGCCGTCCTCCCAATGGTCCGCCACCGGCCCCAGCACCAGCGTGGCGATCAGTCCGCCGACGAACGAGGCGACCGCCACAGCCGCCATCACCGGCACCGCGGCATCGACGTCGCCGCCGTTGACCGCATACAGCACGATGTACCACAGGAACACGCCCGTCAGCGAAACACCGGCGGTCATGACCAGACGCGCAACGAGCACACGAACGAAATTCGGCGCGCCCTTCGGCATCTGGTAGTGGGAAAAGAACTCATGCCGTTCGATGGCTCGCGAGCGCAGCTCCACGCTGGAACGCTCGCGCGGCAGCACCAACACCACAACCACGGCGGCCACAACGAAGCAGGCCGCGCACAGCCGGATCGCCACGGACGGCGTCCGGATCAGCAGCACGGCGACCACGGCGCCCAGCAACTGTCCCACGGTCAGCCCGATGCCGCGGTACGCGTCCGCCCGCGACCGGAACTTATCCGGGATGCGTTCGCCGAACGCGGCGGCGATCGGCGCGGACAGCATCACATACCCGATCTGCACCAGGCACCACAGCAGCGTCAGAATAACCGCATTCGCGGCTGCGCCCAACGGCAGCGTGAACAGCGCCGCGACGACGCCTCCGCCGAGAATCCACGGCGTGCGTCGCCCGAGCTCCGTGCGCGTATGGTCGGACAGCACGGCGACCACGGCATTGGACAGCACCGACATCACCACGCCGAAGGCAATCAGCAGCGCGAGCGGCAAGGTGCGGCCGACGCCGGCGAATCGATCAACCAGCACCGGTAGGATCACCGTGTTCAGCGCGCCCAGCGGGGCGGCGCACAGCACGGCCCCCGCGGCGAATCCGATGTTCATGCGCGTCATCTCGGTGGCGGAGGGGCGGTAGCCGTCCGCGTCGACCATCGGGTCGCGCAGGTCCAGGAACGAGGACTCCAGATTCGGCACGGCCGTGTCGATACGTGCCGCCGCGGCCATCGGCGCCCCCTCCGCGCTCATCTGCGCGGCCTGCACCTCGGGGCGGTCGCCGGACGCCTCGGGCTGACGGGGGTTCTGCCTGATGGTCAAGCGGGCAAGGGCGGCCTTGTCCTCCGGGGTCAGGGCCTTGTCCAGATCGGGGCGGTCGTCGATGCCCGGGCGGATGAAGATCTGGCCGGGCAGGGGCGGCGGCGTGGGCATCGGATTGTCATGTCGGTTCTGCGGTTCGTCGCTCATCTCTCGTCTTTCCTTCACGGTACCGGCGGCGCGCGTGCCGGCATGCCGCCGAATTCCACGCGCGTCGAGTCCGTTTCCAGCGTACTCATGGCGGTCAACGAGAGACGGCATACGCGTGTGCCGGGGCGTCCCGCCGATCGGCACGGCGGACGCCCCGGCACAGCGCGGAGAGCGACCAAGCAGACGAGCCCTCACATTCGACGGAACCGGCGAACCCGAGGGAACCGACGCAGTCGGTCAGCGCACGCCGCGGATGCGCATGATCAGCGCGGCGGCGACGAGCACGACGACGACGCACACCGGGAACACGAGCTGGTAGTTGTCGGTCAGGGCCACAACCGTGGAGGTCAGGGCCGAGCCGATGACCGAGCTCAGCGTGTTCGCCATATTCAGCACGCCCAGGTCCTTGCCGGCTTCCTTCGGGTTCGGCAGAATCGAGACGTTAAGCGCCTGGTCGATGGCGTTGTAGGTGCCGTAGCCGAAGCCTGCGATGGCCGCGAACAGGTACATGCCCATCGGGCTGTGCAGGATCCACGGCATGGCCGCGCCGACGGCGAACAGGCAGCTGGCGAGCGCAACCGGGATCTTGCGCATGGCCAGCCGGTCGGAAATCGGGCCGGAGACCAGCGCGGCCAACAGCGAGGCCACCATCGTGATCACGGACATCACGGCGATCACGATGGCGGCCGCCTCCGACAGTCCAGCCGCGTCCAAGCCGGAGTCGGAGAAGACATAGTACTTGACGATGTACAGCTGGTAGCCTGTGATCATCTGGTAGCCGGCCACCATCATCATGCGGCCGAGCAGCGCATAGTAGAAGTTGCCGGACCCCTTGCCGTGCGGCGGCACGAAGGCGCGCAGCACGTTGCGCAGGTTGAGCGGGACGCGCTGTTCGTCCAGGTTGGAGGCCTCGCGGGGCCAGATGCCGACGACGATGATGCCGACCAGGCCAAAGCCGAGGGCGCCTAAGCTGAAACCGAGCGGGATATTGTCGATGAGCATCGAGCCGACGAGCGCGCCGGCGGTCTGGCCGAGCACGCCGCCGCCTCCCATGAACGAGGAGACGGTGCCGCGGAACTTGTCGGGCACGCGGTCGGCCATCGTGGCCACGAACGGGGCGTTCATCCAGTTGTAGAACAGCTGGATGCCGCACCACAGCAGCAGAATCATCGGCAGCGAATCGGCCACCGTCAGGCCGAACACGCACAGGCCGCACAGCACGCCGCCGCTGGCGATCCACAGCGTGCGCTTGCCGAAGCGGGATCGGGTCAGGTCGGAGAACGTGCCGAACACGATGTTCGCCACCAGCGCGATGACCGAGCCGACGGCGTTGATCAGGCCGATGAACGAAGCGCGCTGGTCGGGAGCGATCTGGTCGACCAGCTGCGGCACGAGGATCGACGAGAGCGCGGTCCACACGATGCCGGTGATGATCAGGCTGAACGTGAAGCCGGCGCCGAGACGGACGACGTCCCTGATGCTGACGCGTTCGCCGTTGGCGGCGACCATCGGGTCGCGCATGTCCAGGAACGCCGAATCGGGGTCCGGCAGTTCGATGCGGTTGCCGCCAGTCATGTTTTCGGCGATTTTGGCGGACTGGGCGCCCGCATCCGTGACGTACGGGTCGGCGACGATCACCTCGGTGTCCTTGGGGACCGCCAGACGGGCCACGGCCGCCTTGTCGGCGTCGCTCAGGACCTTGTCGTAGTCCGGCCGGTCGTCGATGCCTGGTCGAGCGAAATGTTGCCCCGGGATCGGCGGCGGGGTCTGCGCCCCGTCGTTATGCTGTTCGTCGCTCATATGAATTCCCTCTCTCTTGTCATGCGCGATGACGTCGCGCGGTGGTATCGGTCGGGGCGGTCGCAGTACGAAATCGCTTTAGTTTTGCGGCACGGACGACCGTCATGACGAGGCCCGTCCCCGGGACGATCCGGAAGAACGGGCGAACGCGTAGATCCGCGACGCCGGCGGATGGCATCGCGGATCTTGGTCTCAGGCGACGACCGGCGGGTTGTTCAGCAGGTCGTCGGTGGCGTGCGCGCCCTCGTCATCGGTCCAGGCCAGCGAGGCCACCGGCGTGGCGTTGTCCGCGCCGAGACCGCGGCCGGGCTCGAAGGTGAGCGCGGCGGACGAGGTCCGCCCCTGCCAGCGGAAGGTGATCGACGTGTCGCCGTCGACCTCGTGGGAGAACTCGCCGTCGAAGGCGTCGAGCGTGTTGCGCAGCCTGCACAGCGCGTTCAGGGCCTTGACCACCGGACGTTCGAGGTTCTCGTCGATCTCGGCGACCGTGTAGTAGTGGCGGTTGATGTCACGGCCGACGTGGGTGCGGTTGAGCAGATCCATGTCGTTGCCGCCGGCCAGCGCGCCGACGTAGTAGACCTGAGGTACGCCCGGCAGGAAGAACTGCACGGCGCGGGCGGCCAGGTAGTGCTGGTCGTTGCCGCCAAGCGCGGCGTAGTACGTGCTGTTGACCTGGTACAGGTCCAGGTTCGAGGCGGCGGCGCCGGTGGCGGCCGCGGATTCGCCGTGCGTGTTGGCGTGGATCGTGTTGACCAGGGCGTCCACGTCCTTGTCCGGAATCAGGCCCTTGAGGCTGCGGTCCAGCTGGTCGGAGCCGATGTCGATGACGCCGATGCCGTCATGGGTGTCGAGCACGGTGACGGCGTTGTTCGGGCGGACGGCCGTCCAGTGGGCGACGGGCTCGACGTGGCCGGTGAACAGGCTGTGCAGGAGCAGCGGCGGCAGCGCGAAGTCGTACACGCGGTCGACCTTGGAGGCGATCTCGATCTGCTTCCTGTAATACGAATGCACCTCGATGAGGATCTCCAGGCCGCGCTTGGCGCCCTCCTCGCGCAGCCGGCCGATAAGTTCGAAGGTCTTCGGGGTCATGAAGCACGAGGAGTCGGCTTCCTTGGCGCCGTAGCCCACCGCGTCGAGGCGGATGTAGCTGACGTGCGAGGCGGCCATCCGGTCGAAGATCGACATCAGGTACGCCCAGCCCTGCTCGGAGTCGGTGTCGATGTCGACCTGCTGCGGGGTGAACGTGGTCCACACCAGACGGGTCTTCCCGCCGCAGGTGTAGTGGGTGAACGGCAGGCCCGGACGCGGGCGGTAGATGCCGGCCAGCTCCTCCTCGGTGGCGCCGTCCGGATAGACGGTGCTCATCATCAGGAACATCGGGAAGTACTTGGATTCCTCGCCCTTGGCGAGCACGTCCTGGAACTGGCTGGATTCCCAGCTCATATGGTTCACGATCGCGTCGACCATGATGCCGTGGGTCCGGGCCAGCTCGGCCACGTCGTCCCAGTCGCCCAGACGGGGATCCACCGCGGTGTGGTCGATCGGGTCGAAGCCCGCGTCGGCACCGTCGAACGGCGTGAAGAACGGCAGGATGTGCACCCCTTCGTACACCCCGTCGAACCGCGTGCGCAGGATGTCGGTCATCGAGGCCAGCGTGCCCGTCCCCAGACGATCGGCATACGTGATGAGTTGGACCTTGTTTTTCATTGACAACTCCTTGGACAGTGATGATGCCGGCCGGACGCCCCTTGCGTCGAACCGGTTCGCCCCAGTGTAACGGCAGGGCAGGCGCACGGCAACAGGCATCGCAATGGCGTGTCGAACCGGTTCGACGCCATAGCCGGGGTATCATTCGTGCACGCCGGACCGTCAGCGCGTGGTCTCGCCCGGCACCAACGCAACCGGCACCAGGTCATCGATCATCCGCAGCACGCTGGCCACCACGTCCGCCCCGGCATCAGCCTCATCGGCGTCAGTCCCGCCTCCTACCGCATCGCCCGCGGCGCCATCGCCAACAGGCCCCGCGGCTCCATAGCCCCCGGCGATTGCATCGTCCATCCGCCCCGCAATCGTATCGGCGATCGCATCGAAGTCCTGACGGACCGCGGTCACGCGCAGACCCGCGGCTTGCGCCAGGTACGTCCCGTCATACGCAACAATCTGGAGATCCTCCGGAATACGCAGCCCGAGTCGCAGAGCCTCCTGCACGCAGAACGCCGCACCGACATCCGAGCTGACGATCGCATCGACCTGCCCCTCGGCCGCACGCGCGCACACCACCCGTGCGGCCTGCGCGTAAGCCTGCATGTCATGCACCTCCCCGGCCTCCAGGTATTCGTGCACCGTTCCGGCGGCGCGCAGCTCACGTTCCAGGGTCAAGTGGTAGCGCACGGTCGGGAAGGTGCTGGCGGGCCCGTCGCCTCCCCCGATCGCGGCGTGCTCGGCCATCCATCGCTGCAGATCATGGAACTGGGCCCGCGGACCGCCCAATGTCACCACATGCCGCGTCCCCGTCCGCACAAGCAGATCGGCGACCAGCCTGCCTCCCTGTTCGTGGTCGGAACCGACCGAAGCAATGCCCTCGCCCAGATACCGGTCGAACGCAACGACCGGCCGGCCGATCGATGTCCAATAGCCCGGGGCGTGCGAGGTATGCGCACCCATCACGATGCCATCCATCATGCGGCGGCGCAGCATGTCGACGTACTCCACCTCACCGCCTTCGGCGTCCGCCGTCGAGCACAGCATCGTACGCAAGCCGCGGGCCGCGAACGCGCGCTGCAGCGACGCCGTCAGCGTCGAGAAGAACGGGTGGCGGATCGTCGGCACGATGACGCCGATCAGCGACGTCCGCCCGCTGTACAGGTTGCGGGCCAGCTCATTGGGGATGTAATCCAGCTCCCGCATCGCCGCCTCCACACGCCCGCGCATCTCGGCGGACACGTACCCGGTCCCATTCACGACCAGCGAGACGGTGCTCAGCGATACGCCGGCCTTCCTCGCCACATCGCGCATTCCGACCATGACGCACTGCTCCTTATCCTTGTATCCGGCACCGCGCACCATCCGTCACCGCTGAGCCGAATGGTGCGCGACGCGGCTCGTCACATATGCGTTCGAGTTTAACCGCGTGAACATACCTCGACAACCACCGCCCTCGAGGCACGGCGGAGGGTCGCACCGAGGACGGGGACACGCCCTTCGGCACGCGACGTCGCCCCAGGGTACGGCAACGCCCGCTCGGCCGGTTCAACGACCGAGCGAACCGACCATCCAACCCAATGCCACGCACACAATCGGCACCACCACCGTGGCCAGCAGATACCAGCCGGCCATCGCGAACCGTCCGTTCCTCGCCAACGACACCATCTCGTTGATCGGGGTCGAGAACGTGGAGAACCCGCCCAGGAACCCGGTGACGAACAGCAGGTAGGTGGACTGCTCCACCACCATGTTCGCGTAAGCCGCTGCAGCCACACCCGCACAGAACGTGGCGATCACATTGATGATAAACGTGGACAGAGGGAACACACGATCCCACCAGCGCTGAATCGACGTGTTCAGCACGAACCGGGCCACGGCGCCCAACCCACCGCACAAACACACCAGCAGGACGGTCATCCTCGCACCTCCCCGGTGAACGGATCCGATACCAGCGGAATCTCCGCCGTATCGGGTTCGGGCTCGATCATCGACGTGGACGTGGTAGGCACCGGCGTCCCAGCCGCCGCAGCGGTCGATTCAGTGACGCCCGCCGACTCCGGAACCGGCACCACAACAGGCGAGTCCACCGTAATCGGGGTGTTCTCCACAGCGGTCACGATGGCGAACGGCAACGCCGCATGTCTGCCGCCGGACTGCGTGGAGGCGAACGCCGCGGCCACCACCTTGGCCTGGCGTTTGGCGCTGGCCGCCAATCCCAGCCGCACACCGAACCACGACACCAGCAGGCCGGCTACGAACGACGTCAACATATAGATCAGGAAGCCCGCAATATGCCCCTGCTGCAACGAGGTCAGCTCCTCGATCACCATGGCGGACAACGTGGAGAACCCGCCGCACATGCCCATGCCGACGCCGCGGCTGGTGAGTTGACGGACGCGCTTGCGGATCCACGACGCCTGGGCGACATACGTGGTCAGCGCGGCGTAGATGAAACACGCCGCCATATTCGCCAGGAATGTGGCCAGATGGAAACTTGAGGCGATCGCGCCGGACTCCGCCGCCGGAATCAACTGGCCCAGCCCGTAGCGCATGCCGGTGCCGATGCAGCCGCCGACGAACACCACCACATAGATCATCACGTCGGCCAACGGGTTGAACCGTGGATGCACGGCCTTGATCGGGGCCAACGGAATCCGCGGGGGTACGGGGCCCGACGCGGGTGCGGTGACGGTGGCCACATCGCCACCGGCCACAGCGCCCGGCTGCCGTTCCTCGGACATCGTCGCCTCCTTCCTGCTCACTCACCGCGCGTCACCCTCAGCCGCGCGCCATTGACGGCGGTCGCGACGCTCATGAACCACTCCCAAGCCCCGCGCACACCGCAGCGGAGCCTTGTGGGCAATCGTCATATCAGTCGAGCAACGAGTGCACCGAGATGATGTGGTCACGCTGCGGGCCGGTGCCGATCACCGAGATGCGGCAGCCGGACAGCTCCTCCAGACGCTTGACGTAATCCTGCGTGGCCTGGGGCAGGTCCTCGAATGCGTGCACCTGGGAGATGTCCTCGGTCCAGCCGGGCATCGTCTCATAGATCGGCTTGACGGCGGCGAATGCAGCCTGGTCGCACGGCATGTCGTCGTAGCGGGTGTGCGTGCCGTCCGAGTTCTCCACGTCGTAGGCCACGCAGATCGGGATCTCCTTGAGGCCGGTCAGCACGTCGAGCTTGGTCAGCACGATGTCGGTCAGGCCGTTGACCTGCACGGCGTACCGGTTCACCACCGCGTCGAACCAACCGCAGCGGCGGGCACGGCCGGTGGTCACGCCGAACTCGTGGCCCTGCTGCTGCAGCCACTTGCCCTGCTCGTCGAACAGCTCGGTGGGGAACGGGCCCTCGCCCACGCGGGTCACATAGGCCTTGGAGACGCCGATCACACGACTGATCTTGGTCGGGCCGACGCCGGTGCCGGTGCAGGCGCCGCCAGCGGTCGGATTGGAGCTGGTCACGAACGGGTAGGTGCCGTGGTCCACGTCCAGCATGGTGGCCTGACCACCCTCGAACAGCACCGTCTTGCCGGCGTCCAGCGCCCGGTTCAGCACCAGGCTCGTATTGGCCACGTACGGCTTCAGGCGTTCGCCGAGCTTAAGCAACTCGTCGGTGGTGCGGTCCACGTCGATGGCGCGGCGGTTGTACAGCTTGACCAGCATCTGGTTCTTCTGGTACAGGCTGGCCTCCACCTTGTCATGCAGGTGCTCGGCGTTGAACAGGTCGTGCACGCGGATGCCGACGCGGTTGATCTTGTCCGCGTAGGCCGGGCCGATGCCGCGGCCTGTGGTGCCGATCTTGCGCTTGCCCAGGAACCGTTCGGAGACCTTGTCGATCACGCGATGGTACGGGGCGATGATCTGGGCCGACTCGCTCACCAGCAGGCGGGAGCAGTCCAGGCCGCGGGATTCCAGGCCGTCGATCTCCTCGAAGAGTACCTCCGGGTCCACCACCACGCCGTTGCCGATCACCGGCGTGACGTTCGGGTTGATGATGCCGCTGGGCAGCAGGTGCAGCGCGTACGATTCGTCGCCGACCACCACCGTGTGGCCCGCGTTGTTGCCGCCGTTGAAGCGGGCGACGTAATCGACCTTGGTGCCGATCAGATCGGTCACCTTGCCCTTGCCTTCGTCGCCCCACTGAGCGCCGATCAACACGATTCCAGGCATTCCGCACCTCCTTATGCACCCGCGATCCCGTCCGGTGCCGCGCCCTCATGCACGCTTGCATGCGTGGTGCGCCTCCCGAACATCGGCGCGCTCGGCATGTCCGGCACACCCTGACATGTCTGGCACGCTTTGGCGGATACAGCCACATTTTCGCCACAAGTAGCGTACCCTGAGCCCTATACCGGGCGGGGGCTACTTCAGCGCGCGGCCGGCGGAGCCGAGCTGCACGCAGGCCTCCACCACGCGTGCGGCCATGGCGTCCTCGGCCTCGCGGCCCCAGGAGCGCGGGTCGTACAGCTTCTTGTTGCCCACCTCGCCATCGACCTTGAGCACCGCATCGTAGTTGCGGAACATGTGGCCGGCGATCGCACGCGAGAACGCGTACTGGGTATCCGTGTCGATATTCATCTTGACCACGCCGTAGGAGACGGCCGCGGCGATCTCCTCGGGCGAGGAGCCGGAACCGCCATGGAACACGAGCGCGAACGGCTTGCCCTCCGGCAGGTCGGGGATCGCGCAGGAGGACACGCTTGAAGCCCCCAGGCTGCCGAGACGCCCGTCATGCGTGGCGTTCCACACCTCGGTCTGGATGTCGCGCAGCAGTTCGGGGCGCAGCTTGACCACGCCCGGCTTGTATGCGCCGTGCACGTTGCCGAATGTGAACGCGGCCATGTACCGGCCATGCTCGCCCAAGCCAAGCCGTTCGGCCACGCGCAGGCCGTCGGCGGGCGTGGAGTACAGCTTCTCGTTGATCTCCGCGGAGTGGCCGTCCTCCTCGCCACCGACCGCGCCAATCTCAATCTCCAGTACGGTCTGCGCGCGCACCGACTTCTCCAACAGTTCGGCGGCGATAGTGAGGTTCTCCTCCAGCGGCACGGTGGAGCCGTCCCACATATGCGATTGGAAGGTGGGCTCCTGCCCGTGGCGGACCTGGTCGATCTCATGGTCGAGCAGCGGCCGCACCCATTCGTCCAAGTACTGCTTGGCGCAGTGGTCGGTGTGCAGGGCGATGGTGATGTTCGGGTACTGCGCGGCCACCTCGTGCGCGAACGCCGCGAACGCCAGCGATCCGACGACGCGGTCGTGCACGGTTTTGCCGGAGAAATAGGCCGAACCGCCGACCGACACCTGGATGATGCCGTCGGATTCCGCTTCGGCGAATCCCTGCAGTGCCGCGTTGAGCGTCTGCGAGCTGGTCACGTTGATCGCCGGATACGCGTACCCCCCATGGCGCGCGGCGTCCAGCATTTCGGCATATCGTTCGGGAGTTGCAATGGTCATACTGCCATTATCCCGCGCCGTAACGGGCACCGGGCCGCGCTACGGCGAAATTCACTGTGTGTTCGCTCACACTACCGGCACCCATCGCATACCAGAACCCTGCCGCACGCATGCATCCACCCCATACCGTCGGCAGTGCTTGGTACGAGGCGGGTGCAGTCCGCCACTCGCCTACTGTCGGACAACGACGATATCGCCGGCGTGCACCTGCTCCCGGGACACCCCGCGCAGCATCAACCCCACCATGTCGCCCTGCCGCGCCACGTCGACGCGCTTGCGGAACGCTTCGATGCCCACGATCGTGGTCTCGCCCACCACGGACGCACCGGCCGCCACCTGTCCAACGACGACCACGCCTCTGCCGGCGATGGTGAACACGTCCGCGATCGGCAACTGGAACTCCCCCGATCGCACTCCCCGCCGCACCGACCGCCCCAGCCGTCTGCGCCGTCCCCGACGGTCCGGCCGCGCCTGCGGAACGGGCGTCAACCGCACCATCCATGCCGACTTGCCCCGTATCCTTGGGCTTCCTGAATCGGTCGAACAGTCCCATATCATCCTCCTTGGCGGCCTTGCCTGACGTCTGTGCGCGATCGCGCACAACCAGACTATCAGCCGACGGCCTGTCCCAAACACCGTCGTCCACCCCCATACCGGTCCGCGAACAAAGTCCACCCGCTCGTATCATGGTGTAAACACCCACTGGAGCGAGGGGATTATGGAGCGAATCGAGGAATTGTCGTTCGACGGCATTGCGCGCGGAGTACCGCATCACGGCAATGACGCTCCGCGCCGTCCACGTCGCCGGTGGCCAATCGTTCTGGCGATGGCCCTGACGACATTGCTGTTGGCGTGCGGCGGCGCGTGGGCATATTGGATGTGGGATCACCACTGGCGGCTGGTTCCGGTCCGAGTGAACGACGCGACGTTCAAGGTCCGCGTCGATACGACGCTGGGCGCGTTGCTGGCCGACAACAACGACTTCGGCCATAAGCCGGGACGGCTGCTGGCGATCACCGGTGACGTGGTCGACGAACGCGGCGGCGAGCCGATGACGGTGACGTTGAACGGTTCGCCTGTTGCGGCCGAATCGTTCGACGGGACGCCGTTGCCCGAGCCGGCTACGGTGACGGTGATGTCCGGCGGGGATGTGACCGAGGGGTACGATGTCCGGCATGATCCGGTGCCGCACGGCGCGGACGTCGGTTCCGGCGGTTCGATCCAGCGGCTCGTCCGGACCGGCAAGGACGGCGTGCGCGAGGTATGGGTGGGCCGCTCCTCGAAGAAGGAGGTGGACAAGGGCGTGATCGAGCAGCCGGTCGATCTGGTGGTGGAGGCGATCAATCCGCGACCGGCCGGCCGCAAGGTGATCGCGCTGACGTTCGACGACGGGCCGAGCCAGTACACGGGGCGGATTCTCGACGTGCTGAAGGATAAGGGTGTCAAGGCCACGTTCTTCAACCTCGGGCAGAACGCGGCGAACAACGCGGCCGCCGCGCGGCGCGTGGTGAGCGAGGGCCACCAGCTCGCCTCGCACAGCAACAGCCATCCGAACATGCCGGATCTGGACCGGGATGCGATACGCGCCGACATCGGTGCTGGGTTCGATGCTCTACGCGCCGCCGCCGATGTGGACACCAAGGTGTTCCGGGCCCCGTACGGTGCGTTCGGCGAACAGCAGTGGCGGGACGCGGCCGATCTGATCGATATGAACGTGCTGTGGGATATCGACACGCTCGACTGGAAGCGCCCCGGCGCCGAGGCGATTGTCAAGACGGTGCTCGGCAACGCGCATAACGGCGCGATTGTGCTCATGCATGACGGCGGCGGCGACCGCTCGCAGGATATCGAGGCGCTGCCGGATATCATCGACAAACTGCGCGAACAGGGCTACGAGTTCGTGACCGTCGAGCAGTTGGCGGCGATGGCGTGAACGCCGGCTGCGGAATGCAACCAGCATTCGCATGATACGTAAACAGTGATATTTGCAACAATGACAATCGACAGTGGAGCGGGCGACGGGAGTCGAACCCGCCTCTAAAGCTTGGGAAGCTTTCATTCTACCGATGAACTACGCCCGCAAGTCGGCCCGCTTGTGGCAGGCACAAAACCATAGCGTACCACGAATCCTCGAACAGGTGAAACGCGACATTCAGTAACGGCTCTGCGCACCGCCCGCACCGGACCCCGCGTCAATGCCGGCGTTACGCATCTCCTGCGCCATCTGCATCAGACGGGCGATGCGCTCGTCGGTCGGCGGATGGGTGGAGAACAGCTTGCTGAACCCGACCGCGGAGAACGGGTTGGCGATCATCATCGACGAGACGGCCTGCGTGGCCGCGGTCTTCGGCATGCGATTGGCCTGCGCGCCGTACGAGATCTTGTTCAGCGCCGAGGCGAGGGCCTCCGGGTCGCCGGTCAGCGCGCTGCCGTCCTCGTCGGCGTCGAACTCGCGGGTGCGGGAGATCGCCATCTGGATCAGTGAGGCGGCGATGGGCGCCAGGATGGCGCTCAGCAGCACGCCGATCAGACCGAACGCGCCGGAACCGCCGTTGTCCCGGTCATCGTCGTACCGTTGCGCGCCGCCGAAGTACATCAGCGAATACCCGAGGTAGGTGATGACGGTGGCCATGGCGGAGGCGATGGCGGAGGTCAGGATGTCGCGGTTGTAGACGTGCATGAGCTCGTGGCCGAGCACGCCGCGGATCTCCCGTTCGTTGAGGATCTGCAGGATGCCCTGCGTGCAGCAGACCGCCGCATGCCGTTCGTTGCGGCCGGTGGCGAAGGCGTTGGGGCTCATGGTGGGGGCGATGTAGATGCGGGGCATCGGCTTGCCCGCTTTGGCGGACAGTTCGCGCACGATCTTGTACAGCATCGGGGCCTCCTGTTCGGAGACCTCACGCGCATGCATCGAGGCGATGGCGAGTTTGTCGGAGAACCAGTAGGAACCGAACGTGGTCGCCAACCCGATGACGATATAAATGCCCAACGTGCCGCGACTGCCGCCGGTCAACCACCAGATCAGCATAATCACGGCCCACATCAGCGCGAACAACATCGTTGTTTTCAGGCCATTATAATGGCCGCGCACCCGCAGATTGCCTTCCATACGGCTCAGCCTAAATTTATTGGCTGGATATTTGCTGGACGTACGCTCCGAACAAAAACGCTCACCGTCGCTTGACCGCAGCCAAGCAACGGTGAGCGTCCATACGTTCATGCACAGTCCGTACGTCATCCCGTTCGGCGAATCACCCGCCGAACGGCCGAACGGCCCAACGGCCCAGACTCAGGCGTGGGCCAGTTCGCGCATCTGGTCGGGGTCGATGACCTTCTTGTGTTCGCGGCCTTCCTTCGCGCCCTCGGCACGCTCGAACGCGTCGATCTTCTTCCAACCGGCGAAGTCGATCGGCTTGATGCCGCGCTCGGCCAGCAGGCGGTCAATCGACTCCGGATCACGGTCCGGCGCCACACACCCGCCCTCGGCGGCCTTAGAGAGGTCCTCCAGCATGTTGGTCACGATCATCAGCGCATCGGACTTGGTCGAGCCGATCAGACCGACCGGACCACGCTTGGCCCAACCGGTGGCGTACAGGCGCTCACGCACCTCGCCGCCCTCGGCCTCGGTGGTGATGCGGCCATCGCCGTTCGCATTCGCCAGATGAGCACGACGCTGGTCGTAGGCGATGCCCGGGGCCGATGCCGGCTGGTAGCCGATCGCATGGTACACGGCCTGCACCGGGTAGTCCTCGAACTCGCCGGTGCGGTGCATCCTGCCGTCGGCGCCGGTTTCGGTGCGCTCCACGCGGATCGCCACAACCTTGCCGTCCTCGCCCAGCACCTCGGTCGGCGCGGAGTTGAAATGGATGTAGTACTTGCGGTCGGCCGGGTTGCCCTCGAAGTCGACGTCGCCGTCATCCTCCATGTCCTCGGCCATCTCGCGGATGGCGAACAGCTCCTCCACCATCTGACGGGTGAGCTTATCCTTGCCGGCCTCCTCGATCGTATCGTCATCGAGCTCGAAGTCGTCCTCGTTGATGATCAGCTGCACGCCGGGCAGCTTCTCCATCTCGCGCAGCTCCTGCACCGAGAACTTGGCCTGGGCCACGCCACGGCGGATGAACAGGTGCAGCACGCGCGCCTTGTTGGCCTTGATGCCCTCATACACGTTGTCGGGAATGTCGGTGCGAGCCTTCAGGTCGTCGGCGTTGCGCATGAGCTCGCGCGCCACGTCCATGGCCACGTTGCCGCCGCCGATCACGGCGACCTCCTCGGCCTCCAGCGGCCAGGTGCGGGCGCCGGTCGGATAGCCGTCGTACCATTCCACGAACTTGGCGGCGCCGTACACGCCATCCAGGTCGGCGCCGGACAGGCCCAGCGGCTTGTCCTCCACGGCGCCGGTGGCGAACAGCACGGCGTCGTAGCGGGCGAGCAGCTCGTCCAGCGTCACGTCCTTGCCGAACTCCACATCGCAGTACAGGTGGATGTTCGGGTTGTCGAGCGTCTTCTCCAACGCGTCGGCGATGAACTTGATGGACGGATGGTCGGGGGCCACGCCGTAGCGGACCAGACCGAACGGCACCGGCAGCTTCTCGAACAGATCGATGCGGGCGTTCTCGCCCAATCCCAGCTCGGCGCCGGTCTTCTTGAGCTGACGCAGGAAGATATCGGAGGAGTAGACGCCAGCCGGGCCGGCGCCAATCACGGCAATACGAAGTTCATTGTTCTCAGTCACGCGACCAGCCTAGCGCAACACCTCGAATCGCACTAGGCCCAGGCCGCATGACATTCAACGAATCCTCACGAGTCGGAGCCTCAGTCCTTATCGATGAGGGCGGTGAGCGCCCACAGGATCGACACCACGTCGATGGCCTCCTGCATCAGCGCACCGATGACCACCGGGATCAGGTTGAACGCGGCGGCGATCATGCCGACCAGCGCCAGTCCGAGTCCCAGGCACACGGCCTGGATCATCACGCGCTTAGTGCGCCGGGAGATGGCCACGGCCCGCGGCACGGCGGCGATGTCATCATTCATGATCACCACCTGCGCGGATTCGGAGGCGGCCGTCGAGGTGCCGTCGGTAATGGCCATGCCGATATCGGCGGCCGCCAGCACCGGGGCGTCGTTCACGCCGTCGCCCACCATCATCGTGATGGACCGCGTGGTCGATTCGCCCACAAACCGCACGATCAGCTTGTCCCACCACGGCTGCCGCTTCGGGTTCTCCCGCTTCGCGTCGACGATGGCCTGCACCTTGCCCTCCGGGAACAGCTCGGCATGCACGTCGTTGATGCCGACCTCCGAGGCGATGATGTCCGCGGAGGCGCGTTTGTCCCCGGTCAGCATGGTCAGGCGTTCCACACCCATGCCACGCAGCTTGTCCAAGGACTCCTTGGCGTTGGCGCGCGGCACGTCCTTGAGCACGATGCGCGCCGTCAGTTCGCCGTCAACCGCCACATAGGTGGCCATCTCGTCGGGAGCGAGTTCGCCGAACATCTGCGCCACGGTGAGCTTGCGCGCGGCCAGGGCCGACGCCTTGGCCTCCTGACGCCTGCGCGCGGCGTCAACGGTGGCCCGGAAACCGCCGGCATCCGCCGCACCACGGCCCGCCACATCCGGCGTCCCCGCAGTCTGAGCCGCAGCCGTTCCATCCTCCGTCGCGGTGACGAAGGCGAACCGTCCGACGCGGATCCGATGCCCGTTGACCTCGCCGCTGACGCCGTTGCCCGCGTCCTCGGTCACGCCGCAGACCACCGGGTAGCTGCGAGCATCCACCAGCCATTCGTCCTCCATCGCCAGCGTTTCACCGTTCGCGGCGCGTTCCTTGAGTCGGTCCATAACGGCCGTGCCGCCCGTGGTGATGCCCTTGGCCAGGATATGCACCGAGTACGATTCCACAACGCCGGCGTACATCAGGATATGGTCGGCGTCCAGCCCCGTATACGGCCGGCGCCCGGATTGCGCGGAGGCCGACGCACCCTGCGCGGACGGCGGCACCACGTCGGACGATTCCGCGCCGGCGATCTCCACGCGCACGACCTGCGGTTTCTTGACGGTCAGCGTGCCGGTTTTGTCGAAGAACACATGCGAGACGCGGCCGAGGTTCTCCAGCACCTCCTGCGTCTTGATGATGATGCCGGCCTTGGCGAGCCGTCCGGTGCCGGCGATGTACGCCACAGGCGCCGCGATCAGCAGCGGGCATGGGGTGGCGAGCACGAGCACCTGCGCGAATCGGGTCGGGTCGGCGGACACGATCCACGCGGTGCAGGCGATGACGAAGGAGATCACCGTGAACGGCACGGCCATCAGGTCGGCGGTTTTGACCACGGTGGCGCGCGATTCCTGCGCGGAGGAGACGAGTTCGATGATGCGCTGGTACTGCGAGTCGCGGGCGAGTTCGGTGGCGCGCATGGTCAGCGTGGCCGAACCGTTGACGGCGCCGGACATCACGCGCGCGCCGGCGAACACCTCGCGCGGCACGGGTTCGCCGTTGATGTTGCTCAGGTCCAGCGTGGCCGAGCCGCTGAGCAGTTCGCCGTCGACGGGCACGGTCTCGCCGGGCAGCACGATGAGCACATCGCCCAGCCGCACCTGGTCCACGGGCACGGTGCGGTACGGGGCGTGGGCGATATCCGCACCGGCATCCCCCGTCGTCCGCGCATCCGGTTCCGTGGCGTCGGCGGCCATCACCCGGTCGATGCGGGACATCGTCCGCGCATCGTCGTCGGATCCGGACGCGGCATGCGCGCCGGAACCCACCCCCGGCAGGTCGGCGACGTGCGCGATCTGCGGCGCGGCCTCCATCAGCGCGGTCAGGTTGTTCTTGGCCTTGTCCTCGGCGTACGCCTCGATGGCGGAACCGGAGAACACCATCAGCACCACAACCCAGCTGGCCCAGTACTCCCCCACGGCCATCGTGGACAGCAGCGCCACCACCGCCAGGATGTCGACGCCGACGTGACCATGCCGGATATCGTCGATCATGCCGCGCAGCGTGTCGATGACGGTATAGGCGACCAGCACGATCACGATCCATTGGCCGATGCTCGGATCGACGAACCAGAACGGCTTATCCCACGGACGGAAATCCCACAACAGGGCAATGGGCAGAGCCGACACAATCACGATCGGCAGCATGGGAACGAGCTTGCACACGTTGAGTACCCTGTGCAACACAGCGATGAATATCTTCATCGTCTCTCCTTACGTCGGTATCGGCCGTACGGACGTTCCGCACGGCCGGTGCTTGATTCACGCCTTGTTAGCCCATCGACGACATGAATCGCACGACACACGGCGTAAAGATCAACAATTCATCTTCAGTTATTGAGGTTGCGGCCCGCCCCTGCGAGCGCATGTATGAGCGTACCAGCAGATCGCCGCGACTCCAACTCACGCGCCCCGCCAGCGTGTTAGCCACACGCCCTCCAAGCCACGAACCGCACGAAAGTCGTCCCGCCTTCTTGCAACGAAAACGGCACCCCGGCCGCCGAACCGGTTCTCACCGGTCGTTGGTCGGGGTGCCGTTCCGAGGTGGGCGCGGAACGTCACATCGTGACGCCCGCGTGCGGTTTACCAGAAGCCGAACGGATCGAACAGACCGCCGTCGTCGTACCCGTTGCCGTTCTGGTCCTGCTGACCGTTCTGGTCCTGCTGACCGTTCTGATCCTGCTGGTTCTGCTGATCCTGCTGACCGGAGCCGTTCTGCTCGGTGCGGTTGCTGCCGTTGACGGCCTCCTCCTGCTGGTCGAGCGTCACGTCCACGTCCATGGTCTTGCCGCCGCGCACGATGGTGAGCTTCACCGTGTCGCCGAGCGACGCCGCGCGCACGAAGCCGAGCAGCGAGTAGTTGTTGTTCACCGCGTTGCCGTTGAACGCCACGATCGTGTCGTTGGCCTGCAGGCCGGCCTTGTCCGCCGGGCTGCCGGACACCACGGCCTTGCCGCCGGTGCTCGGCGTGGTGATGCGGGCGCCGCCGCGGGCCACGCCATCGGCCTCGACCGTGTCGCTGGTGATGGTCACGCCCAGCGCCACATGCGTGGCCTGGCCGTCCTTCATAATCTCGTCGGATACGCGCTTGACCAGATTCGACGGGATGGCGAAGCCGATGCCGATGGAGCCGGCCTCGCTGCTGGAGCTGGCTGTGGAGGCGATCGACGAGTTGATGCCGATGACCTGCCCCGCCGCGTTGAACGTCGGGCCGCCCGAGTTGCCGGGGTTGATGGCGGCGTCGATCTGCACGGCGTTGGTCACGATCTGCGAGTTGTTGTCGTCCATCACGCTGACCGGACGGTTCAGCGCGGAGACGATGCCGGTGGTCGCCGTATCGTCGTAGCCCAGCGGGTTGCCGATGGCCATAACCGGCTCGCCGACCGCAAGCGTATCCGAATCGGCAAATTCGACCGGAACCAGGCCGTCAGGGGCATCATCCAGCTGGATGACCGCCAGATCGGTGGTGGTGTCGGTGCCGGTGACCTGCGCGGTGTACATCTGGCCGTTCGAGAGCGTCACCTGGATGTTCTGCGCACCGGAGATCACGTGGTTGTTGGTCACGATGTGGCCCTGCTCGTCGATGATCGCACCGGAGCCGGCCGCCGTGCCGTTCTGCAGCGTGGTCTGGATCGAGACCACCGACTGGGAGACCTTGTCCGCCACGGCGGCCCAATCCACGGCCTCGCCGTTGGTGATCGGCGCGCTGCCATCGCCGGACTTGCCGGAGTCGATGTGCTGCAGAGAGCTGGTCGTCGGCACCTTGACCCAGCCCTCGGTGATCGCCATGTAGCCGACGCCCAGGCACAGCGCCGCGCTGACCAGGGCCGCCACCACGGCGATGATCACGCCGCTGACCGTGCGACCGCCGCCGCGGTTCGGCTTCGGCGCGCCGGAGCCCGGCACGGGCGGGAAGATCGACCCCTGCGGGCTGCTCGGCCCGTTACCGTTATTCTGCGGGCCGTTGACCGGGGCCATGAACGGATTGGTCGGGGCGTTGTTCGGCGCGGCGCCGCCCTGCTCCTGATTGGCCGGACCGTTGTTGCCGTTCAGGAACGGGTTGCCGGTCAGGTACGGGTTGCGGTTGTTCTGCGGCGACATTTGCTGAGTCGGCGCGGACTGCGGATGCTGTTGCGCGGCAGGCTGCGTGGGGGTGGGGCCGTAGGCGCCGTATTCAGGTGCGGGGCGGTACGGCGATTCTGCGGCCGAGGCCGGGCCTGCCGACGCCGCGCTCGGTGTGGATTCAGCCGCCGCCGGTGCCGCAGTCGGGATTGTCTCCGTGGGCTGCTCGGCGTTCGCGGCCTCGCCGCCGGTGGTCATGGTGAACTGGTCGCCCTCCACGATCTGCGGGGTCTGGTTCGGCTGTTCGTTGTGCGGCTGTTCGCTGGATTGCGGCGTCTGCTGGTTCGGCCAGCTGCCGTTGTTCTCTTCAGCCATTGCTGCTCCTTGGTTTCGTTCTGTTCCTTTGTTCTCTTCAGCCATTGCTGCTCCTTGGTTTCGTTCTGTTCCTTATGCCGTTATACAAGCGGCGGTCAACCTGCTCGGCTCACCGCCGTCTCGGAATCGCTATCTATGAGTTAAGGGAGCGCTTCTGGAAGTTTTCTGAATGTTGGTTGGAAGCTTTGCGCTAACCAGCATGGTATTCGTTGACACCCGGGCCGCACGGAGTCGACCGAGCCGGCGTCTTGCGCTCGAATCGCCCATATACCAACGATTCCGACCGATTCCCGACAGCCACGCGTCCACACATCGCCCATCGCCCCTCCCTCCCCCGATGTGACGCAGCTCACCGCCAGCTTTCGGCAGTGCTTCGCCTAGAGTGAACGGTATGATCAGTCTGCTTGAGCATCCCCGCGGCGCGGAACCCGGCAAGCCCGGCGACCGCGGCGCGTTCTCGTTCGAAACCATCACCCGGCTGCCCGGCTCCCCCGACGGCAAGGGGCGCGGCGGCGCACGCTACGGCCGCACCGGCATCATCCATACCCCGCACGGCGATATCCGCACACCCGCGTTCGTGCCGGTGGCCACCCAGGCCGCGATGAAGGCGGTACTGCCGGAGACAATGAAGGATCTGGGCGCGCAGTGCCTGCTGTCGAACGCGTTCCATCTCTACGAGCGCCCAGGCGAGGATGTTCTGGACGCGGCGGGCGGTCTCGGCCGATTCATGAACTGGGACGGGCCGACGTTCACCGATTCGGGCGGGTTCCAGGTGCTCTCGCTGGGCGCCGGGTTCAAGAAGACGCTGGCGATGGACGTGACCGGCATGAAGTCGGATGACGTGATCGCCGAAGGCAAGGAGCGCCTGGCGTTCGTGGATGAGGACGGCGTGACGTTCAAGTCGCCGCTCAACGGCTCGTTGCACCGCTTCAGCGCCGAGATCTCGATGGGCATCCAGCACAAGATCGGCGCCGACATCATGTTCGCGTTCGACGAGCTGACCACGCTGATGAACACGCGCGGCTACCAGGAGCGGTCGGTGGAACGCACGTTCCGTTGGGCGCAGCGCTGCGTGGCCGAGCACCAGCGGCTCACCGAGACGCGACTGGGCAAGCCGTACCAGGCGCTGTACGGCGTGGTGCAGGGCGCGAACTACGAGGATCTGCGGCGACGGGCCGCGTCGCAGATCGCCTCGCTCGACTTCGACGGCGTCGGCATCGGCGGCGCGATGGAGAAACGCATCATCGGCGACATCTGCGCGTGGATCTGCGACGAGATGCCGGAGAACAGGCCGCGGCACGTGCTCGGCATCGCCGCGGTCGACGACATCTTCGCCTGCGTGGAGAACGGCGGCGACACGTTCGACTGCGTGGCCCCCGCCCGCTGCGGCCGCAACGGCGCGATCTTCACGCGCGACGGCCGGTACAACGTCAAGCGCGCCGAGTTCAAAACCGACTTCGGGCCGCTGGAGGAGGGCTGCGACTGCTACACCTGCCAGCACTACTCGCGCGCCTACGTGGACCACCTGCTGCGCGCCCGCGAGTTCAACGGGTTCACGCTGGCCACCATCCACAACGAGCGGTTCTTCGTCAAGCTGCTTGACGACATCCGCGCCTCGATCGACGGCGGCTATTTCGACGAGTTCCGCGACGCGACGCTGGCCCGCTTCTACGCCAACGGCTCACGCGGCTGAGCCGATACCGAGCCGATAGGGAGGACTGCATCATGAACCTGCTCGAAGCGATGGAACAGCGGCACGCCATCCGCGCCTACACCGACGAACCCGTCGACCAGGCGATTCTGGACATCCTGCGCGCCGAAATCGACGCCTGCAACCAGGAGAGCGGCCTGCACATCCAGATGGCAGCCGGGCTCGATGACGCGTTCCTCGGACTGAAGACGCACTACGGGCGGTTCACCGGCGTGCACAACGCCATCGCGCTCATCGGACGGGTGGTGCGCGTCGGCGCGTCGGACGGTACCGTGCCGGACGGCGCTATAGCCGGCGTGCGCGGGCACGACGCGACAACCGAAACCGCGACAGGAGTGGGCGAGTCCGGTGCGGCGGCCGACGCGACACCAAACGACGCGACCGCCGCATGGCACAAAGCCACCGCCGCGGATGAGTCGGCCACCGACCCCGGTGAAATCGCGTTGCAGGAGCGGGTCGGCTACTACGGAGAGCGACTGGCGCTGCGCGCCGTACAGCTGGGATTAGAGACCAGCTGGGCCGTGCTGGACGATGCGGACACGGCGGAACGCCCGTGGTGGTGCCTGCATCCTGGGGAGAAGATCGTGTGGGTGCTGGCGTTCGGCCATGGTGCACGGCCAAGCGGACGACGCCGCAGCAAGCCGATCGAGGAGCTGTGCCGGATATCGGACGGTATGACGATGCCCGACTGGTTCCGCGCTGGTATGGAGGCCGCGATGCTCGCGCCGACGTCGCTGAGCCAGCAGCCGTTCCTGTTCACGCTGCACGAGGACGGCACGGTCAGTGCCGAGGCGATGGAAGGCCTGTTCGCGCACGTGGGGCTGGGCTGCGCAAAGTACCACTTCGAAGTCGGTGCAGGGCGCGAGAACGTTCGTTGGCGTGATACTGCCGCCTCCGGTGAAGAAGCTGCCGGCGCGACCGACTAGCGGGCGGAGAGACCGCCTTTGCTTACGAGCAAGACCCCGTGCGACACATCGCGACACGCCGATTTGCACATTCCGGCAATCGAGTGGTAAGTTAATCACTTGTCTGCGAGTGTGGCGGAATGGTAGACGCGCTGTCTTCAGGTGGCAGTGAGTGTATGCTCGTGGGGGTTCAAGTCCCCCCACTCGCACCAGCGACGGAGGCTCCGGAACGTTGAAATACCAACGGTTCGGAGCCTTTCGCTTTCCCGAAAACCGCCGAATGGTAACGCCAGTGGTAACAAACCATACGTTTCTGACCGATGATGAGATCAACCGCATCAAGCAATACGCGCCGCAAGCCATCGCCGAAGTACCGGAATTGGTCGTCATGCGCCCCGACGGCGACAGCTCGGACCAGACGCCCCTTGCGTTCATGGGAGTCGCCGACGGACGGCTCGAAATGCTGTTCGTCAATCCCGATCATCGTGAACACGGCGTCGGCAAGCAGCTGCTCGAACACGGCATCGCCCATCACAACGTCAGCGAACTCACTGTGAATGAGCAGAACCCGCAGGCGATCGAGTTCTACCAACACATGGGATTCGTCACATACCGGCGCACCGAGCAGGATGAAGAGGGTGGCCCCTACCCGTTGCTGTACATGCGTCTCCACCAGTAGATTCGTCCTTACGAAGAACCGATTCCCGCGAATCCTTTCAAACATTCCCTGAGTACGCGATTCTGGCACGTGCCACGAACAGCAGCACCGTCCACAGTCACGTAGTATCGCTTCCCCAAAGCGGCCAGAATCCGACTTTGTGCGCAAAAGAAGGTTCTCGAAATCTATCTTTATGTAAAAAACAGGTTGTATGGAATTCGACTTTATGCAGAAACGAGCTAAAATGAAATGCATCTTTTTGCAGCACGAAGGATGGGGCACATGAAACGAAAAGCATACGACGAGTTACTCGCCTGGAAATCAGGCAAGACGAGGCAGGCACTTCTTGTGACCGGAGCCCGTCAGGTAGGCAAGACGTATATTGTCCGCGAGTTCGGACGAACGGAATACGAACAGCTTATTGAATTCAATCTGGCGCTCGAAGACGCAACGAGAGAATCGTTCCTATCCGCGCGGAACCCCGAAGACCTTCTGCTCCGCATCTCCATCGCCGCGCACGGTCCCCTGATTCCGGGGAAGACATTGATCTTCATTGACGAAATCCAGCACTGTCCGAACATCATCACCTTCATCAAAGCACTGGTGGACCAAGGCACGTATGACTATGTGCTTTCCGGCTCCCTGCTTGGTGTTGAATTGGAGAACATACGTTCATACCCGGTTGGCTACATGACCGAACTACTCATGTTCCCCATGGATTTCGAGGAGTTCTGTTGGAGTATGGGTCTCACGGAACAAGCGTTCGATGTACTGCGCGACTCCCTTCAGGAAGAGCAACCCGTCCCCGACTACTTGCACGAGCGCATGTCCGGGCTATTCCATAGATACCTACTCACCGGAGGCATGCCGGATGCGGTCAGCGCCTTCATCCGAGACAGGACCATCGACAATGTACGTCGCATACAATCCGACATCCGACGTTTTTACAATCGGGATATCACGCAGTACGCACCTAAAGATCGCAGACTCGTCATTCAGGAGATTTATCAACTGATTCCCAGCGAGCTCAACAACTCGACTAGACGATTCAAAATCGGAGATATTTCTGATGTAAAACGCTTCAGCCAGATCGAAGACGAATTCCTCTGGTTGTCACGGGCAAACGTTGCTCTGCCCGTATACAACGTCGAAGAGCCGCGAAGCCCGCTGCTTGCTTCCAAAAGACGCAAGCTGCTCAAATTGTTCTATTCCGACGTAGGTCTACTGACAAGTACATACGACAAACAGTCAACCCTCGGTATACTCGACGGTCTTGGCGCAGAAGGACGCATGAATTATGGCGGAGTCTATGAGAATGTAATCGCACAGGAGCTGACCGCCCATGGGTTCACGCCATACTATTTCACCAGCAAGTCTATGGGGGAGCTGGATTTCCTCATTGAAGACGCGGCAGGCAAAGTGCTGGTATTGGAAATCAAATCCGGCAGCAGGTTCCATTCGCATGCAGCCTTGGACAAGGCTCTCAATACTCCCGGATACGCCATCGACAGCGCATACGTTCTCGCGGAAACCAACGTGGAGCGTGATGGCAAGATCCTGTATCTGCCTGTGTATATGGCCAGTCTGCTGCAACGGCCACGGCTGGTATAAAGGGCGGGTTCGCACTACCTCGAGGATTCGCATTCGCAGGCCCGGTTTTCAACCCTCCCGATTACGTAACGCGAGGTAGTGCGAACCGCCCCTACGCCATCGGCCGATAGAATGCGTCCAGCTGACGCTGGTTGCGGATGATCACGGTCCTGTCCGGCCACCGGTCGCGAATGGCCCGCAGCGCCTCACGGTGGGAGCGGCTCCATCCCGCACGGCCGCGTCGCCGTGTGACCTCGCTCACAACTGGTTTTACGCACAGCGAACAACCCCGCCCTGCCCGCCGGGAATTCCCAGCATTACCAAGGCATCGCGACGCCGTTCGACCATCGGCGCCCCAGCCCCAGCCGTCGCGGCGATTCGTGTTTACTTGACGGAGGTATGACAGACCGTGGAGGTGATGCCGATGGACACCCGAACCGCGCCGCAGGGTACGGCGATGCCCACGCCCCGACGCACCCTCATCGGCATGCTCGGCCCGGCGTTCGTGGCGGCCGTCGCGTATGTGGATCCAGGCAATGTGGCGGCGAACATCACGGCGGGAGCCCGGTACGGCTATCTGCTGGTGTGGGTGCTGGCGCTGGCGAACATGATGTCGGTCCTCATCCAATACCAGTCCGCCAAACTCGGCATTGTCACCGGTAAATCGCTGCCGCAGCTGCTCGGCGAGCGGATGGGCGACGCGGGTCGGTTCCTGTTCTTCGCCCAGGCCGAGGTCATCGCCATCGCCACCGATCTGGCCGAACTGATCGGCGGAGCGATCGCGTTGCACCTGCTGTTCGGACTGCCGTTGTTCATCGGAGGTTGCATCATCGGCGCGGTCTCCACGCTGCTGTTGCGATTCCAGGGCGGACGCACGCATCGGTTGTTCGAACGGATCGTCATCGGCCTGCTGCTGGTTATCACGCTCGGTTTCGTGGCCGGCCTGCTGGTCGACCCGCCGGATCCGACCGCGGTCGCGCAGGGACTGGTGCCACGGTTCACAACCACCGACTCGGTGCTCACTGCCACGTCGATGCTGGGCGCGACGGTGATGCCGCACGCGATCTATCTGCACTCGACGCTGGTCAACGACCATTACGCTGACGGACGCATCAGGCCCGACACACGCACGCTGCTGCACGGTTCGAAGATCGACGTGCTGTGGGCGCTGCTGCTGGCCGGCACCGTGAATCTCAGCCTGCTGGTGCTGGCCGCGCATTCGTTGCACGGCATGGCCGGAACCGATTCGATCGAAGGCGCGCAACAAGCGATCACGGCCGCGCTCGGCCCGGCGGTCGGCATGATCTTCTCGATCGGACTCCTGGCATCCTCGTTGAGCTCCACGTCGGTGGGCACCTACGCCGGAGCCGAAATCATGCGCGGGCTCCTGCATCTCACCCCGCCGACGTGGGCGTGCCGAATCGTCACCTTGGTGCCGGGCCTGACCGTGCTGTGGTTCGCGCCGAATCCCACGCAGGCGCTGGTGGTCGGTCAGGTGATCCTGTCGATCGGCATCCCGTTCGCGATCATCCCGCTGCTGCGTTACACCCACGATCGCACGCTGATGGGCGAATACGCCGATGGTCCGGTCAAGCACGCGGTATTCATCGCCGTCACGGGACTGATCATCGCGCTGAACGCGGCGCTGATCTTCCTCACGTTGTAAGACGGCTCATACGTTCAGACCTCACCGCTGGGTGAGCCGCCGTCACCACGCTAGGCGAACCGGCGCACCGAGACAAACCCCGGGCCGATTCCTCCGGCTACCAAGTCTGGCCCAGGCTACCTCACCAGGAACACCATGGCCAGAATCATCGCGAAGCCGATCAGATCCACCGGGGTGAACACGGCACCGGTTAGCACTACGGCGGAGATGGTGGCCAGCACGGGCTCGCTGGTGCCGAGCATCGTGGCGCGCATCGCGCCGATCCGCATCACACCGGACATATACAGCCAGTAGGCGCCGAAGGTACCGCCGATCACGGTGAACACCATCAGTCCGACGCCCAGCGCGTCCAACTGCGGCGCGTGCGACCACGGCCGCACGACCGCGCACAGGATCACCCCCGAGATCAGGAACATCAAGCCGTTGACGGTGAAGTTGCCGTACCGGCCCATCACCTTGACCGGCAGGATCGACATCGTGGCCGTGGCCAACGCATCGCCCAGACCCCACATCAGGCCGGCGAGAGGCAAGGTCAGCGTGGTCAGGTCGCCGCCGGTGGCGATCAGCACGGTGCCCATGAACGCGAGCGCCACGCCCAACGTCTCCCGCTTGCCGGGCAGCCGCCGCCCGCGCAGGCACACCCATGCGAGCACGAACAGCAGATTCAGGGTCTGCAATACGGTGGCGGTGCCGGAATTGGTCCATTTGATGGCGTTCAGGTAGGTGACCTGCGTGGCCATCACGCAGATGAGTGCGCCGAGCAGATAGACGGGGTAGGAGCGCACGTCGCGCACGGCTCCGGTCAGCAGCTTCGGCTTGGTCACGCCCGCCGCGGCCAGGAACAGCACGCCGGCGCAGAGCTGGCGGATGCTGGCGATCCACAGCGGGTCGGCGCCGTAGTCGGACATGAGGATTTTGGATACGGTGGCGTTGACGCCCCACAGCGCGCCGCCCAGCAGGGTTACGCCGATGCCGATGAGCAGCGATTTCGGGGTTCGTTCGAACGTCGCACGACGCATCGCAGGTTTCCTTCTTCTCACGGTCCGTAAAACTCCGCGTGCGATTCTACCGCCGTCCGCGTCACGCCGCGCCCAACGGCATCATGCGATACGGGAACGTCCGTCGTCGCGGTTCCGTTGCGGCCCGGCACCACGGCGACGGCATGGCAACCGACCGTCAGTCCTCCGGCTTCTGCGCGAGCGTGGCCCAGAAGCTGGGGATGCCGAGCTCGTGCAGACGACCGTAGCCGTTCGTGTCCTCATACAGGTCGACGATGCGCAGCCCCGCCTGGATCTGGCCTCGGATCTGCTCGTCGAGCGTGTGCGAGAACTGGACGCCGTCGTCGGCCTCGGCCAGCTGGTCGCGCTGGTCGGCGTTCTTCAACGGGTTGAACGGCAGATGGTTGACGATGCGTTCCTCGTCGTCATCGGTGATGAAGTTGACGCCGTTGTCGAGTCCGGCCATCAGCAGGCCGCCGGGGCGCAGGATGCGTGCGCATTCGCGCCATACCGGCAGCACCTGCTCGATGTAGCAGTTGGACACCGGGTGCACGATCAGGTCGAATGAGGCGTCGGCGAACGGCAGCGGTTTGGACATGTCGGCACGGACGAGGTCGATGTCGTAGCCTTCGCGTTCGGCGACCATCCGGTCGGCGTCGAGCTGGGCCGGCGTGTAGTCGAGCACCGTGCAGTGCGCGCCGCGGGCGGTGAGGATCGGCATCTGCTGGCCGCCGCCGCTGACCAGTCCGAGTACGCGCAGCCCGCGCAAGTCCTCCGGGAACCACGAGTGCGGTACCGGTCGCGTGGGAGTCAGCAGGATGTCCCACTCGCCGGCGAGCGCCTTGGCGTAGGTGTTGTGGTCGATCGGCTTGCCCCATTCCCAGCCGTCCTCGATCCATCGCGTGATGGTTGCCGCGTTGATGTCTTGGTAGTCCACCGTTGTCCTTTCGTGTGGGTCAGATCTCCACGATGTCGACCGGGTTCCCGTGTTCCTCGATGATGGCGATCAGGTCGCGGGTGTTCATCCATACCGTCGCGTCGTTGGTGTTCGGGTGTACGCCGATGACGCCGTCGCCCTCCAGCAGGGCGCGGTCGAGGAACCACCGAACCGTGGCGTCCGCATCGTTCAGCAGGCCGAACGGTGTGACCGACCCCGCCGGCAGCCCCAGCATGTCCCGCAGGTCCTGTTCCGGGGCCAGGCTCAGCGGCCGTGTGCCGTAGCGGCGGCGGAGGTCCTTGAGATCCACCCGTTTGGCGCCCTGCACGGTGATGAGATAGTACTGGGTTTTCTTGTCGTTACGTACGAACAGGTTCTTCGCCTCCCCTGAGGGGTAGGGTATCGGCACCTGCGGCAGGTCCGCCATGGTGTAGACCGGCTGGTGCTCGACGATCTCATGCCGGATGTGCCGGCGGTCCAGATATTCGTAAATCTCGTGACTGCCCACCATCGTCCGCCTCCGTTTCCTATTCCGCACGTGACACCCGTGTCGGTTCCGCTGGTCACCCATCGTACCCGCCGGCGGCAGTCGCGGCTGCGCAACCGCCTATATGAGAACGACGCGCACCCGAACGTCGGATGCGCGTCGTGCAGTCGATACCAGGCGGAACGCGATCCGCCGCCCGGCTTGGACAATCATGTCTGAACGATCAAGCCTGGATGGAACCGTTGGTGCGCTTGAGTTCGTCGCGGATCTCCTGCAACACGGCCAGCGTCTGTTCCTCGGTGGTTGGACCGGCGGCTGCGGCCTCCTCAGCCTCCTCCTCGGCCAGGGCGGCGGCCGACAGGTCGCGCAGCTTGTTGATCGGCAGGATCACGCAGAAGTACACGGCCACGCCGATGAGCAGGAAGTTGATGATGGCGTTGAGGATGGCACCGAAGGAGATAGTGGAGTTGTTGAAGGTGATGGTCAGCACGCCGGACATATCCGGCACGCCGCCGATCATGCCGATCAGCGGGCTGATCAGGTTGTCCACGATGGAGTTGACCACGGTGGTGACGGCGGAGCCCATGACCACGCCGACGGCCATGTCGATCATCGAGCCGCGGGAGATGAACTTCTTGAAGCCGCCGAGCGGGCCCTTGTCGGCCAGGGCCACGACGTTCTTGGCCACGCCACCGGTTACATTGAGCGCGGCCTTGGCCGCATCATTCACGCTGGGCATGAACGCTCTCCTTACAATCTTCTGGTTTCGTACAAAACGCCGTCATCCATTATCACGGTTCTTCGCCGACAACCCGCGCCGCCCCACCCCCCGAATACCCCATAGGGGCAAGATGTGCGGGAATCGGCATGGTGCAAGGGGGACATCGATACAATGACTGCGTCCGAACGCCCCGCATCCACCCGAAGAAGGGTTTCAGCATGACCGCAGCTGCGCCGAACTACGACCGTACCGTTGTCGTCTGCTTCAACGGCTATGTCACGCAGGCGATCATCAACAACTTTATGCCGCTGCTGTTCGTTACGTTCTCGGCCACGCTCGGCATCGACATGGCACGGCTGTCCATGCTGATCTCGGTGAACTTCGTCACGCAGCTCGTGGTGGATGTGCTGGCCGGCAAGTATGTGGACCGCATCGGCTACAGGCCCTGCATCATCGCCGCGCATGTGGCCGCGGCGGCCGGTCTGCTGACGCTCGGCCTGCTGGTCGGCGCGCTGTTCCCCGTCATCCTGCTCGTCGGGGTGGTCGCACTGCGCCAGCTGATGCACGCCACGCGCCGCGACACCGCTCAGCGCTGATCGTCGAGCGGCTCCACGGGCCCGTCCAGGAACGCGAAGATGCGGCCGTAATAGTCCTCAAGCACCGGATTGGGCATCGAGAAGATCTCATGCACCGAGTCGGGGAACCGTTCGAAGCGCACCTGCCCGCCGCCCTCGCGCACGCGGCGCACGAACAGCTCCTCCGGCTCGTTGCGCACCCATACGTCACGTCCGGCCTGGAAGAGTTGGATCGGCGTCTCGATGCGGGCGCAGGCCTGCGGGTCCAGGGTGGCGCGCGAGAGCCGCAACGCCTCACGCACCCACTGGTAGCTGGCCGCGTTCGTCCGGTATTCCGGCGTCTCGCAACGTTGCTTGTGGTACCAGCGCACACGCGCCTCGCTGGCTCCTCGATAGGGCCCCATGTCCAGCGTGCTGTCGAATCGTTTCTGCCCGGCCACCCGGCTCTTCCCGAATCCCATGCGGCAGGCGGCCCCGGCTGCGGCCCCCGCCACCGTGTTGGGGATGCCGGCGGTCACCGGAGCAATCATCGGGCAGGAGAGCACCGCCTTGTCGAACAGCGTCGGACGCCGCTCCAACACGGCCGCCCCGATGCCGCCGCCCATCGAATGCCCGTACAGCGCCATCGGGCGGTCCCCCGCGTACCTCAGGCCAACGGTTTCGGCGAACTTGGCCAGGTCGGCCACATACCGCCGCCAATCGTCGATCCACACCACACTCGGGTCGTCCACGTCACGGGCCGAGAACCCGTGCCCACGGTGTTCGAGCACGCACACCGAATAGCCGTCAAGCAGGAAATACCAGATCAGCTCCGAGTATTTGCGCGCGTTCTCGGTGAATCCGTAGGAGATGACGACGGCGCCACGGAACGTGGCTGTGGCGCCGTCCTCGCGCAGATCGTCGAACTTCGCGGCGTCGTAGCACAGGTAGTGCAGCGAACCGGGATGGTCGAGCTCGGGCAGGTCCTCCGCCCGGGCCGGCTCCATCCACCCTTCCTCGCAGCAGGCGGCGAGCGCGGGCAGCACCGTCGCGCGCATCTGCTCGTCGTATCGAGATTCGTCGATCAGATCCATGGTTATGACTGTAGCGGCCGGCGTGACCAATCCGGACGCCCCTCAGCGCATGCCCAGCGCGTCGTAGAGGAAGTCGCGCTGGAGGATGAGCAGGTTCTCGGCCACCGTCTCGTCGTTGGTCATGTGGGTGATGCCCGTCAACGGCAGGAAGGTGTGCGGACGGCCCGCCGCCATCAGCGCCTGGCTCAGCCGCAGCGAGTGGGCGATGGTGACGTTGTCGTCGGCGAAGCCGTGGATGAGCATGAGCGGGCGGCGCAGCTTGGGCGCGTCCTCCACGATGCCGTTGCGGCGGTAGACCTCCGGATCCAGGCCCAGGTAGCGCTCGGTGTAATGGGTGTCGTAGAGCGTCCAGTCGGTCGGGGGCGCGCCGGCGCAGGCGGCGTGGACGACGTCGGGCGCGTCGAGCACGGCGAGCGCGGACAGGAAGCCGCCGTACGACCAGCCGATCATCGCGACCTTGTCCAGGTCGGGCTTGGGGCAGTCGAGCGGGTCGTTCCGGCGCACGATGTCGAGCTGCGGAACGGTGGCGTCGGAACCGCAGACGGCCAGCCCGGCTCCCTCCCGCGGCGTCCAACGCACCGACGGCACGGCGGTGTCGGCCGACCACAGCGCGGGCAACGCACGCACGGCCTCGACCTGATCGGCCAGGGTCACGTCCTTCATGGTCTCGTAGATGGCGCGGTCCCACTGGGGTCCGCGGCCGGGGGTGCCGCGGCCGTCCACGGTGACGACCAGGAAGCCCTGGTCCGCCCACCACTGGGATTCCCAATAGTACGACTGGCTGAACAGCACCTGCTGGGCACCCGGACCGCCGTACGGCTTGAGCAGCACCGGCAGGCTCTCGGCCTGCGCATAGGGGCTGGATTCGCTCGGAGCGGTGATGGCCGCGAGCAGCCGGTGTTCGGACGGCAGCGTGACGAACCGGGTGTTCGGCGTGATGCCGGGGTCGGCGGCATGGTTGGCGATGACGGCGACGGCCTCACCGCCGGCCATGACCGGCTCTCCGGCCTCGGCCGAGGAGATGGGATCTACGGTTTCGGACAGACACAGGTTGTGGTGCATGCTGGCATACGGCGAGCACATATCGCGTCCAGAAATGACCATGCCCTTGCCCGCACGCGAGGCCGTCCACACGCCGGGGCGTGAGGTCCACTGGGTGACGGGCCCGTGGTAGTCGAAGCTCACCACATCGCAGCTGCGGGCATCGTGCAGATCCGCGGCATCATTCCATGCGCCGAGCCCGGCATCGCCGGCGGTCTCCGGGGTGCGGGAGACGACGGCGAGCACGTCGGTATCGGTGACGTCCAGGACCTGCCGCACCTGCCAGCCGACCGGGGTGAACGGCACGCCGTCCACGCTGAGCCGATTCGTGTCATGCTCCATGTCGTTGACCGCGCAGACCAGGCGTCCGTCCGGCGTGAACGCCGGGGTGCCGTGGATCAGGTCCAGCCACTGCGGGTTCTCATGCTCCTCCAGCACACGGGTGGCGACCGGCTCGCCGATGGCGGCTTCGGTGTCGACGCCCGCGTGGAATCCGGCGGCCTTGAGCTGCACCTCAAGCACCTGGTCGTGGTGCTGCAGTCGGTCTTGAACCAGCAGGAGCGGCTCGTACCCCTTGCTCCAGTTGACGGCGGCCAGGTACTCGTAGGTCTCGTGGTCCCAGTCGATGTCGGCCACGTTGCAGACCTGCACGCGCGGTTCGGTGAAGTCCGAGAAGGCGAGGGGAGCCTCCTCGTCGGAGGGGACGGGGGTGGGCCGGGTCTCGGCGGCCGGCAGGACGGTGAAGTCGACGTAGGCCAGGGAGACGATGGCGTTCCGGGTCAGGGCGCGGGCGTAGCGGCGGGCCGCGGCCGGCTTGGACGGGTCGGCGGGGTCGCTGATGTACCACAGCGGCTCCGGCTCCTCGTCGGTGGATTGCACAAGCAGCGCACGCGAGTCCGGGGACCACCAGAAGCCTTCGTAGCGGTCCATCTCCTCGCCGGCCACGAACTCGGCCAGGCCCACGGACTGGTCCGGATAGGTGCACTCGTCCTCGTCGATGCCGATGACGGCCCAATCCTCGTCCTGGGAGGCGTCGGCGCCCAGCGCGATCACGCGGACCTCGCTGCCGGTGGTGTAGGCGATCAGCTGGCCGTCCGGGGAGATGCGCGGCATGATGACGGACAGCTGCGGGTCGGCGAGCGCGACCTCGCGGGTCACGCCGCCGGTGCCGTCCTCGTTGATCTCGGTCAGGAACAGCTGGCCATTGATGGTGAACACCACGCGGCGTCCGGCGGCATCCACCGAGTAGGAGACGATGCCCTGGCCGCCTTCGCGGGCGCGTTCGCGGCGGGCCTTCTCCTCCTCGGAGACCTCCTCGCTGTCGGCATCGGCCAGCAGCCGGCGCGGATCGGCGAGCAGCACCTCGCGGTGGTCGGTGCCGTCGGCGGACCAGACGCTCAGCCACAGCGCCGTGACCAGATCCTCGGGGCCGTCGGAGCGCAGGAACAATGCGCGGGTGCCGTCGCCGATCGCCTGCGCGGAGCGCGGGGCGCCGGAGGTGAACCGCAGGGTGCGGGCCTTGCGGCGGGGGAATGCGGCTATCGCCTGTGATGCAGTCAGTTCAGTCATATGCTCCAACCTACCCGCCGCCCCGCCCAGCGGGCGAACACTGCGGGAATAACGTTGCATCTCGCCGTCCTTCCCCACTCGACCCGTGCGCATGGGCGAATTTTGCAAGTATTGCGGCCGATATTTAGGGAGGTTCGCGCCTTTGCGTAGGATAGGTGAGGAATAGAAAGGTGTGACTATGAGCGTTCTCGACCGTTTTGAGAAAAGCGTGGAAAGCGCGGTCAACGGAGTGTTCTCCAAGTTCGGGTCCAAGGACCTGCAGCCCGTCGACCTCTCCAGCGCCCTTGAGCGCGAGATCGACGCCGAGGCCATGCCGGTCGGCCGTGACCGCACCGTAGCGCCGAACGAGTACCGGTTCAAGCTGAGCACCCCGGACTTCGACCGCATCGAGCAGTGGGGCTCCGAAGCCCTGGCCAACGAGCTTGCGGACAACCTGACCCAGTACGCCAAGAGCCAGCATTACGCCTTCGTGGGCCCGGTGGTGGTGATTTTCGAGGAGGATCTCGAACTGAGCAAGGGCAACTTCAACCTGAGCTCGGAATCCGTGCAGGGCAACGCCGTGCCCGTGACCACCGACGACCAGTCCGAGGACAGCCCCGTGCTGGAGGTCAACGGCAACCAGTACCTGCTCACCAAGCCGCAGACCGTCATCGGCCGCGGTTCGGGCTGCGACATCGTCATCGACGACCCGGGCATCTCCCGCAAGCACCTGGAGATCGACATCACCGACAACGGCGTGATCGCGCGCGACCTGGGGTCGACCAACGGCACGTATGTGGAGGGCCATCAGGTGCCGGCCGCCACGCTGCTGGACGGCAACACCATCACCATCGGCCGCACCCGCATCCTGTACTGGACCTCGCAGGAGCAGGCGTAGCCCATCCGCGCAGGAGCCGTAATCTGGTATGTTCACCGAACTGACATTCGCGATTCTCAAGTATGGATTCCTGATCCTGCTGTGGGTGTTCGTCTGGCTGACGGTGCGTTCGCTGTACAAGGACATTGAAACGCTGAGCCCGCGCAAGTCGCGCACACACCGCCGCAAGACCCGTCAGGCCCAGAAGGCGGCGACCTCGCCGACCCCGGTGCCGACGCCCGCCACGCATGAGATGCCCGTCTCCCATGCTTCGCCGACCCTGCTGGTCATCATCGACGGGCCGCTGGCCGGCACCTCCGTGCAGCTGAACGCCGGCGCCATCACGCTCGGACGGGCGGCGTCGAACTCCGTGGTGCTGGATGACGAGTTCGTCTCGTCCCATCATGCCCGGGTCTACCCCGATGCCGCGTCCGGCCAGTGGGCCATCGAGGATCTCGGCAGCACGAACGGCACCGTGGTCAACCAGCAGCGCATCTCGGCCCCGACCGTCCTCGCTCCCCGCGTTCCGGTACGCATCGGCGCCACCACCTTCGAATTGAGGTGACGATCTTGCCTTCCGATACTTCGCAATCGTTGTTCCTGTATTCCACGACCGTTTCGGATGTGGGCACGGTCCGCAGCAACAATCAGGACTCGTCGTTCGCCGGTGAGCATCTCGTGGCCATCTGCGACGGCATGGGAGGCCACGCCGGCGGCGACACGGCCTCCACGATTGCGATCCGTTCGCTGGCGCATATCGAACGCGACGACACCAAGCTGGACGTCCACGCCTGCGCCACGATGATGGAGACCTCGGTGCTGGCCGCGCACGACGCCATCGTCGGCAAGGCCAAGCGCGAACGCAAACTGGCCGGCATGGGCACGACCGTCACGGCGGTCGCGCTGGTGGAGGGGTACTGGGTGCTCGCGCATATCGGCGACTCCCGCGCCTATCTGCTGCGCGACGGCCACCTGGTGCGTATGACCCAGGACCACAGCTACGTGCAGCATCTCATCAACACCGGCCGCATCACCGAGGCCGAGGCGCGCAACCATCCGCAACGCAACGTGGTCATGCGCGTGCTCGGCGATTTCGACATCGACCCGAGGCCCGACATCGCCATCCGCAAGGCCCACGCGGCCGACCGCTGGCTGCTGTGCTCGGACGGCCTGAGCGGCGTGCTGGAGGATTCCACCATCCAGGAGATCCTGTCCACGGTCGCCGATCAGGGCGAATGCGCGCAACAGCTCGTGGCTATGGCGCTGCGGGCCGGCAGCACCGACAATGTGACCGCGGTGATCGCCGACGCCACGCTGGCGTTGGACGCCGACGCCTTCGACCTGCCGCATCAGACGCCGCTGGTGGGCGGGGCCGCCAGCGCCAGTCTGGAGCCGATCGCCGACATCATCAACGAACCGGTGTCCACCGCCCCCGCGCTGCGCAGCGGCAAAGATTCGCCGGCCCAGCGTGCGGCCGCGCTGACGCAGGAGGCGCATGAGGCCGCCGTGCAGCATACCGTGCAGCCGTCCACGGTCCGTGAGGAGACCGGGGACCTGCAGGAGCCCGATACCGGCGAAATCCCCGTGGTGCAGAAGCGCGACGGACGCCTGACCGCCGACCCGAACGATCCCGACGTGGCCAAGGCGATCCACCATGAGCATGACAAGCGGGAGCGCATCTCCCGCGCCAAGGTGGTCCGCGCGCGCATACTCATCGCATTGGGTATCGTGGCGATGCTGATCGCGCTGGCCGGCGCCGCCGTGGGCGGGTATCTGTGGTCGCAGACCCAGTATTATCTCGGCGTCGCGGATGGCCAGATGGCCATCTATCAGGGCGTGCCCACCAACCTGTTCGGGCTGGAGCTCTCCCATCCAGTGGAACGCACCGGGCTGGACGTCGACGACCTGCCCGAGAACTGGCGGACGCAGCTGGACCGCGGCATTGTGTTCGACGATCTTGACGACGCCCGCGCCCACGCCGAACAGATCGAGCAGGAGAGCCGTGCGCTGGCGCAGCAGTCGCAGGACGGTACCAAGCCCGGTGACGCCAAAACCGGTGATACCAAGACCAACGACGACACAGCCGGCGACGACAATGCCTTGGACGCCAAGTCGGACGACACCCGCACCTCCGAGCAACAGGACGGGGGCGAGCGATGATCGCCATCCGCTTCCGTCAGATCGCCCTGCTGCTGATGGCCATGGCCATCAGCCTGCTCGCGTTCTTCCAGATGTTCGAACGCACCACCGGCTCGTTCCCCATGCAGTACGCGCTGATGCTGGGCGCGGGCATGGTCCTGTACCTGGTGCTGTGGGGGCTGATGCTCCGCTTCCAGCCCTACGCCAGCCAGACCATCATGCCCTGCGTACTGCTGCTCACCGCCATCGGGACCGCAATGATCGCGCGCATCGACCAGGCGGCCGATACCGCGGTGGCGTTCCGTCAGCTGATCTGGATGTGCCTGGCGCTGGTGCTGTGCGGTCTGCTGGTGGTGTTCATGCGCGACTACCGCGTGCTGCGACGGTTCTCCTACGTGAGCATGGTGGTCGGCCTGGTGCTGCTGCTGTCTCCGATGATCCCCGGCCTGGGCATGGAGATCCAGGGCGCCCGCATCTGGATCAACATCTTCGGCCTGGGCACGATACAGCCGGGCGAGTTCGCCAAGCTGTTCCTGGCGTTCTTCTTCGCGGCGTACCTGTTCGACCACCGCGACCAGCTGGCGGTCGGCGGCAGGAAGTTCCTCGGGCTGCAGCTGCCCCGCATCAAGGACATGGGGCCGATCATCATCGTGTGGCTCGCGTCGATGGGCGTGCTGGTGCTGCAGCATGATCTGGGCACCTCGCTGATGTTCTTCGCCATGTTCGTCTCGATGCTGTACGTGGCCACGGGCCGCAAGAGCTGGATCATCATCGGCGTGATCGCCTTTGCGGCGGGTGCCGTGCTGGCCGCCCAGATCTTCGCCCATGTGGGCTACCGCGTCGATGCCTGGCTGCGACCCTTCGATCAGGAGATCTACGACCGGTACCCCGGCGGTTCGGCGCAGATCGTCAGCGGCCTGTTCGGGCTGGCCTCGGGTGGACTGCTCGGCACCGGGCTGGGCCAGGGGCACCCCTCGCTGACCCCGCTGGCCAACTCCGACTTCATCTACGCCTCGCTCGGCGAGGAGCTGGGTCTGAGCGGCCTGCTGGCGGTGCTGATGCTGTACCTGCTGGTCATCGCCTCCGGGCTGATCACCGCCATGCGCATCAAGGACGGGTTCGGCAAGCTGCTGGCCTCCGGGCTGGTGTTCACGATGGCATTCCAGGTGTTCACCGTGGTCGGCGGCATCACGCTCGTCATCCCGCTGACCGGCCTGACCATGCCCTATATGGCCGCGGGCGGCTCCTCCCTGATCGCCAACTACCTGCTGGCCGCGCTGCTGATCGTCATTTCCAATGCGGCGAACAAGCCGGAGCCCGAGGTGAGCACCGACACCTTCCAGTACGAGGCGCTGGCCGTGCTGCGCGAACATGAGCTCAAGGAGCGCGAGGCCGCCACGCAGCCCATCGCCCGGCCGCGTTCGGCGACGGGAGGTGCGGCATGAACAAGGCCCTACGTCAGTTGTTCACCGCGGTCGTCGCGCTGTTCGTGGTCCTCGGACTGTCCACAACCATCATCACGGCCATCAAGGCCGATGATCTGAACGCGGATTCGCGCAACACGCGCATGCTGTACCACACCATCGGCGCGCCCCGTGGCGCGATCCTGGCCTCCGACGGCACCGTACTGGCCCAATCCGACCCGGTCAACGACCCGTTCTCCTACCAGCGGACCTACAGCAACGGGCCGGTCTACGCGCCCGTCACCGGATACTTCTCCATCACGCACGGCGTGGACCGCGGCATCGAGGCGTCGCGCAACGAACAGCTCAACGGCCAGGCCGATTCCCTGTTCTGGCAGCAGCTCAAGGACACCTTCACCGGCAACCAATCGCAGGGTGCGTCGGTGGAGACCTCCATCGACCCCACGCTGCAGCAGCTCGCCTACCAGCTCCTGGACGGCAAGGAGGGCGCCATCATAGCCAGCGATCCCAAAACCGGGCGCATCCTGGCCATGGCCAGCACCCCCAGCTACGATCCGAACCAGCTGGCCGTGCACGACGGCAACCAAGCCAACCAGGCATACACCGACCTAGTTTCCCAGCAGACCAACCCCATGCTCAACCGGGCCACCTCCCAGCTGTTCCCGCCGGGTTCCACGTTCAAGGTCATCGTGGCCGCGGCGGCGCTCGAAACCGGTGACTACCAGCCCGACACGGAGATCCCCGCAGGCGCCAGCTACACGTTGCCCGGCACCAGCACCGACCTGACCAACGCCACGGCCGCCGGGAACGGCACCGATGGCAAGATCACGCTGCAGGACGCCCTGGCGCAATCGTCGAACACCGCCTTCGCCCAGCTCGGCGTCAGCCTCGGCGCGGATTCCATCCGGGACATGGCGGAGAATCTTGGCTACGACGACCAGATCCTCATCGACGGCTCCACTGCCACCGGCTCCCCCACCTACGCGGCGGCCTCCAGCTTCCCCGAGGACCCGACCGACGACCGGCTGGCCCTCGCCTCGATCGGTCAGGGAGACACGCTGTCCACGCCGCTGCAGAACCTGATGGTCGCCATGGCCGTGGCGAACGACGGCACGCTGATGGAACCCACCATCGTGGACCGCGTACGTGCCAGCGACCTGTCGGTGATCTCGGAAACCTACCCGCACAAGATGTCCGAGGTGTTCAGCGCCGACACCGCCAACAAGCTCACCCAGATGATGGAGCAGGTCATCCCGGCGGAGAACCCGTCACTGGCCATCGACGGCGTCAGCATCGCGGCCAAAACCGGCACGGCGCAGATCGGGGAGAGCAACGAGGCCAACGACGCGTGGACCATCGGGTTCGCCCCTGCGGACGACCCGCAGATCGCCGTCTCCGTGGTGGTGCACAACGTCAACGATTACGGTGCGCACGCCGCGGGGCCGCTGATGCGCGCGATGATGCAGGAGGCATTGAAGCAATGAAACTGATCGAAGGACAGCTCATCCATCGCCGATACCGCCTGGACAGCCGACTGGCCCAGGGCGGCATGGGCGAAGTGTGGAAGGGCTACGACATCCAGCTCGGCCGCCCGGTGGCCATCAAGGCGCTGCGGCGCGACACCTCCGACACTGAGGCCAAACTGCGCCGTCTGCGCGCGGAGGCCCACAACTCCGCCAATCTGGCACACCCGAACATCGCGGCGTTGTTCGAATACTACGAGCATGACGGCATCGGGTTCCTCATCATGGAATACGTGCCGAGCGCCTCGCTCGCCGACCTGTACCACGAGAGGGGCGCGATGGACCCGATCGAGCTGCTGCCGATCCTCGCGCAGACGGCGCGCGGCCTGTTCGTGGCCCATTCGCACGGCGTGATCCACCGCGACGTCAAGCCGGCGAACATCATGGTGTCGGATACCGGCGAGGTCAAGATCACCGATTTCGGCGTCTCCTACTCCACCAATCAGGAGCAGATCACCCAGGACGGCATGGTGGTCGGCACCGCGCAGTACATCTCCCCCGAGCAGGCGCAGGGGCAGCAGGCCACCCCGCAGTCGGACATCTACTCGCTGGGCGTGGTGGCATACGAGGGGCTGTGCGGGCACCGTCCGTTCACCGGGGCCACGCCGGTCGACATCGCGGCCGCGCATGTGAACAATCCGGTGCCGCCGCTGCCCGACTCCGTGGACCTGCAACTGCGGCAGTTCGTCATGTCGATGCTGGAGAAGGACCCGCGGGACCGCCCCGCGGACGCACTGGTGGTCGCACGCACGATGACCCGCATCGGGCGGCGGCTGCTCGACCAGCAGACCGCGGCGGCCGAGACCATGACATTGCCGCCGAACAGCCGCATCCCGCGGCGGGTGTTCAGCGCCCCGCACGCGGCGGAAACCATCTTTCGCATGTCATCGACCACAGGCGCCTCGCCCGTGGCATCCATCATCAACAACTGGGCCGGCGGCCGTGACGCCGACGAGCCCGCACACCGGAGGGAACACGCATGAGCAGCATGATGCCCGACTCGCTGGCACAGGGGCGTTACCAGCTTGGTCAGTCCATCGGCCATGGGGGCATGGCCGAAGTCTATGTGGCGCTTGACACCCGCCTCGGTCGTACCGTGGCGGTCAAGGTCATGCGTGCCGATTTCGCCAACGACCAGATCTTCCTCTCCCGGTTCCGCCGCGAGGCGCATGCCGTGGCGCAGATGAACAACCCGAACATCGTGAGCATCTACGATTCGGGCGAGGAGGACATCCCCACCGCCAACGGCGGCACCGAACGCGTGCCCTACCTGGTGATGGAGTACGTCAAGGGCCAGACGCTGCGCGACATCATCAAGGTCAACGGGGCGCTGAGTCAGCGCGACGCCGAACAGGTGATGCTCGGCGTGCTGAACGCGCTGGAGTATTCGCACCGCATGGGCGTGATCCACCGCGATATCAAGCCCGGCAACATCATGATCTCCGAGCAGGGCGTGGTCAAGGTCATGGACTTCGGCATCGCCCGCGCCCTGGACGATTCCGCCGCCACGATGACCAAGTCGCAGGGCGTGGTCGGCACCGCGCAGTACCTCTCCCCGGAGCAGGCGCGCGGCGAGACCGTGGATATGCGCTCCGACCTGTATTCCGCCGGTTGCGTGCTCTATGAGATGCTGACCGGCCGGCCGCCGTTCACCGGCGACTCCGCGGTGGCGATCGCCTACCAGCACGTCTCCGAGGTGGCGACGCCGCCGAGCGCCGTGGTGCCGGGCCTGCCGAAGATGTGGGATTCGATCTGTGCCAAGGCGATGGCCAAGGACCGTCAGAACCGGTATGCCACGGCGGCCGAGTTCAAGAACGACCTGCTGACCTTCATGAACGGCGGTGTGCCGGTGGCGGCCGCGTTCAACCCGCTGACCGATCTGACCAATATGAAGGCGCGCCGGCAGGCCGAGCAGGATGCGGCCACGGTGGCGCTCGACCCGGCCGCCGAGGGGCAGGCCACGCAGGCGTTCAACCCGGTCACCGGCCAATTCGAGCAGGTGACGCCGCAGACCGGCAAGACCCGGGCCGAGCAGCGCGCCAAGGCGGCCAAGGCCCGGCGCAAGCGCCAGATGATCATCGGCGGCGTGACTGCGGCGGTGGTGGCCGTGATCGCGATATTCTGCGTCTGGTGGTTCGCGCTGCGCACGCCGCCGGTCGAGATGGTCACGGTGCCCGAGCTGAGCGCCTCGCTGAACGAGACCGGCATCTGTCAGGCCATCGAGGACGTCGGGCTGGTCTGCAAGAAGGCCAAGGACACCGAATCCACGGAGAAGGAAGGCACGTTCACCCACGCCGACCCGGACAGCGGCACCTCGGTGCCCAAGGGGTCGACCGTGACCGTCTACTTCTCCGACGGCCCCGACTCCGCCGACGTGCCGGACGTGTCCAACCGCTCGCAGGATGAGGCCCGGCAGATGTTGGAGGACGCCGGGTTCAAGGTGGCGTCCGCCACGCGCACCGAGGACAGCCCCAAGGTCGAACAGGACCGCGTCACGCGCACCGACCCGGCCGCGGGCACCAGCGTTGACGAGGGCACATTGATCACCCTGTACATCTCCTCGGGCAACACCACCGTTCCGGACGGTCTGGTGGGCCAGACCGAGGACCAGGTGCGGTCGATCCTGACCGGCGACTACAACTTCAGCATCACGCTGCAGTCCGAGTATTCCGACACCATCGCCGCAGGCTCGGTGACCCGCGTCGATCCCGGCTCCGGCTCGACCGTGGAGCAGCGCGCCAACATCAGCGTCTGGGTCTCGCTGGGCAAGGAGCAGGTCACGGTGCCGACCTTCTCCACCGGCTCGGACACGCTGGCCTCGGTGCGTCAGCAGCTCGAAGGGCTCGGGTTCACGGTGAGTGTGAACGGCCCGGACGACGACACCGCCATTGTGACCGAGGTGTCCTCGATGGGGCAGCAGGTCGACAAGGGGTCCACGATCACCGTCATCACCAAGGCGTCATCGTCCACCGGCGACGATGACGACGACCCCGGCCACGGTCAGCAGCAGGAACAGCCGTAACGGCGGCGCAGTAGCGGCGATACGTCGTTGCGGATATGCGTAGGGCCTCCCGCGTCACGCGCGCGGGAGGCCCTTGGTTTTGAGTGACAGGCCCGGCTTCACCCGCATCACGTATACGAGGAGGCCCTATCTTCGTTACGTGGCCGTGTAGCCGGACACGTCCGTTCGTCCGGCTATACGGCCACGTAGTTCGACATGTCGCGCAGGAACGGGATGTTCGCAGCCAGCCACGGGTATCCCCATTCCAGCAGCGCACCGGCCGCCGCAACCGCCAGCAGCAGCATCAACAGCCACCGGATCGGCATCACACCGGGCTGGTGCCGCAGCAGCCAGCCGTAGAAGCTGACGTCGGGACGCGGCCGGACCCCTTCGCGGATCTCGCGCAGCACCGGCCAGCGCCAGGCCACGGCCGCCGCGATGAACAGCACCACGTAGGCGATCAGCGCCGCGATCACCACCGGCTGCATCGACCCCAGCCGTTCGATGGGCGTCGGCTGCTTCGTGTTGACGAAACGCACGGCACCCGACTCGTCGGTGGTCGTCAGTTCGGCGGGCACGCCGTCGGAGACCTTGGCCCAGTAATCGAATTCGCCGTAGCTGATCCACCGATGCGTGGCGGTGGTGTACTTCGGCTCGCAGGTGGTCAGCGTGATCATCCGCTTGGTGGGGGCGGCGCCGGGACTCTCCGGGTTCGCCGCAACGACCTCGGTGTGATCCGGGGTCACGATCTCATACTCGGTGTAGTGGTACACGTACCAGTAATCCTGGGTGCGGATCACAATCGCGTCGCCCGGCTGCAGTTTGTCGACGTCGCCCAACGGTTGGCCGTAGCCGTTGCGATGGCCCGCCACGGCGAAGTTGCCGAGTTCCCCGGGCATCTGGCTGGTGGTGTAGTGCCCCATGCCATGCTTGTTCAGCTGTTCCAGCGTGGTGCCCTCCACGATGTTGCGCTCCCACTGGTCGCCGAAGCGGGGGATGTAGATCTGCGCGATCAGATCGCCCTCCGCGGCCTGCTCCGGCTGCACCGGCGGATCGCCCTCCTGCTTCGGGGCCACCTTGGTCTGCTCACCGTCGGTGGCGGGGCTCTCCCACGCCACGGACTGCCGTGCCTCCACCTGCTCATGCTCGGCCTGCACGCCCGTCCACCACATCTGCCAGACGATGTACAACGCGCACACCGCCGCCAGCGTGAACAGGATCTCCATCAGTACGCCGAGCACATTCCAAACCACTCCGTGACGGCGCTTGCCGGCGACGGCCGCCGCCCCCCGATGTGATGCGTGTCTCATTGCTCAACTCCTTCGGTTTCCGTCGCTGTCGCATACTGCAGCGGCTGCAGCAGGGCGGCCGCCTCGTCGAATTGCAGGTCGTCCTTCGTCTCCACCTTCCAGCCCAACCCGAACGCGCCGACGTATTCGCGGTAGGTCCGCACCGCCTCCGACTCGTCCAGCGCCGCCAGCATCTTATCCACCGGGCCGATCGCCGACACCGTGTACGGCGGGGAGTACTGCTTGCCCTGCAACAGCAGCACGTTGCCGGAGCAGATCACCGCCGAGCTGAACAGCACACGCTGGTCCTGAATCATCATCGACTCGGCACCGCCCGCCCACAAGGCGTTGACCACGGCTTCGATATCCTGCTGATGCACCACATAATCGTTGATATTGGTGGCCGAGCCGGAACTGTCCACAGCCGTTTCCCATAACGGCGAGTCATCGAGCGTCACCGTGACCCCCGGACCGTGTACGGCGGGCAACGTGGTGCCGGAACCGGCCTCCTCGGAATCGGAGGACGGGGTTCCCACCAGATCGTTCAATGCAGCCAGGCGCGAGCTCAGATCATCGACCTCGGTGCGCAACTTATCGGCCTGCTCCACGCGCTGTTCGACCAGATCGGCGGTATCCGCCGTCACCAGCGTGGTCCGGTTCACCCGCAGGTTGGTCATCAGCAGGTAGCCGGTCAACGCCACAACAAGGAATACGGCCACTCCCCCGGCCCAAGACCGCCGGGCACCGTGTCTGCCCCCATGCCGTGCCATATGTCCTCCAGCCCAAGGTTTTCGTACGCCTGTTGGCCGCTTTCGAGTCTACCCACTATTATGACTTTTAGCCTATTGAATGGAGACTATGCTGATGGCTGACGAAGAGTTGCACGAAACCAACGCGCAAGACCAGGAAGACTGGCAGGACCAGGTCGAGACCACCGACGAAGCCGCCGAGGTTGCCGACGCTTCGACAGCGGACAAGACCGCTGACGAGGACGAGGACTACGGCATTCCGATGGACAAGGTGGAGGCCGTGCTCAACGCCACCGCCGACAAGGCTTCGCTGACCCCGCAGATGCAGCGGATGATGCAGCGTCAGGCGGAGAACACCCGCCGCGTGGAGGAGTCCATCAAGGGCACCAAGTCCAACCCGCGCTGGTTCGTGCCGCTGTTCTGCACGTTCATGATCATCGGCCTGGTCTGGGCCGTGGTCTACTACCTGACCGGCAACTACCCGATTCCGGGCATCGACGCGTGGAATCTGGCCATTGCGCTGGGCATCATCCTCATCGGATTCCTGATGACGATGTGGTGGCGCTAGGCGCCGTTATTCGCCCCTGCTAACCGGGGCGGTATTGCGTGAGGGCCGGTGTCTTCGGACGCCGGCCCTTACGCGTATTGCCGGAGTGTCTCAACCGGCTATTCCCGTCTCAGCTGAAGAATCCGTGGCTGGAGGCGCGACCACGGTCCATCTGCCGCTGCGCGTCGATGTACGCCTGACGCAGCTCCGGATCGCTTTCCTCCTGCGCGTGCTTATCCATCCGCCGACGCAGGCTGAACCCCCACGATACGGCGACGCATAGTACCACCACAACAACGACGATTACGATCTCCATCGCACCCCCTCCCGAAGAACATTGCATACACACAGCCCGATACACGCTGCAGCTTCCATGCTACTACCCAAAACAGCCCCGAGCACGGGCCGCACGGTATCCATGTCGCAAAATGCCCACTATGTGAATCCAGCTTCGTTAAGACACCCGAATCAAGGCAAAACAAGGTCCCGTGGTAAGCCGGCCGGACCTGATTGGAGGCGCCGCCACCGTTGCGGCCGGGACGGCGCTGCTGGTTTCATGTGCGTACGCAGTGAAGCACCACCATCCTGAGGCGAACCACGCAGAAACCAGAAGAACCGATATATGTAGCGTTTTTCATTCGATTGAGTATTTTTGCTCAGTCATTGAGTAAAAAAACTCGCCTTGCCGCAAATAGACAGACTGCGATAAACAACACCGGTGTAGTTTTCCACAATCTGTGGATATCCGTGTGGATAAGTTGGGGATAGTGTGGGTATAACCGGTGGATAATGCCCCAAGTTATCCACAAAGTTATACACAAATCCACCAATACCAACGGTCTCACCGTGTGGAGAAGTGTGGACAGAGTTATCCACAATCCACCATGTTCCGTTGTGTGCATGTGGGTGCAGTATGGCCACCAATAACCCGTGGCGGTGCGTCAGCCATTTCATCATGTACATGTGAGCGCCGCTCACGCTCACGTCTACAGTCGCGCGTCTATCAGCGTTCCGTCATGTACATGTGGATGCCGCGCATGCCGCCCACATGACGTCGATACAATACTTGTCGTGGAAATCAGCCAACAAACCCGTGAATTCATCCGCAGCCATCGCACGGACGATGTGCGGGATCTCGCGTTGCACGCCAAGCGCACACCGGATCTCGATCTGCCGTGGGCGCTGGATCAGATCGCGGGTTGGCAGACGGCCCGCACCAAACTGCCCCAATGGGCGGATACCGACGGCATCATCTACCCTCTCCACCTGTCGATGGAGCAATGTTCATCGGAGCCGACCGCCCGGTACAAAGCCGAACTGGCGACGCGGCTCATGGCGTCGGACGGAGCCCCCGCGCAGTCCGACATCGCAGCACATGCCCAGTCCGAACAATCCGACGAACCCCACGACACCACGGTATCCACGACGACCGCCGACACTGCCGCCCCCGACATCGCCTCCGCCGCCCCACGTCGTGGCCGACTGATTGACCTGACCGGCGGGTTCGGCGTCGACTTCTCCACCATGGCGCGGAACTTCGCCCAAGCCGTGTACGTGGAGCGGCAACCGGATCTGTGCGACATCGCCCGTCACAACCTTGATCTGCTGGGATTGGGCGACGCGCAGGTCGTCAACGCCGACGCCGCCTCGTTCCTGGCGACGGCAGAGGACGCGGACATCATCGTCATCGATCCCGCACGGAGGGACGAGCACGGCGGCCGCACGTTCGCCATCGCCGACTGCACGCCCGACATTCTGGGCATGCTGGACCTGCTGACCGCCAAGGCCGGGCATGTGCTGGTCAAGCTATCCCCGATGCTGGACTGGCACAAGGCCGTGGAAGATTGCCGCGGCACGGTGCGGGAGGTTCACATCGTTGCGGTGGCGAACGAGTGCAAGGAGCTGCTGCTGGTGCTACGCGGGCAGCCCGATGCGGTGCCCGTCGAGGATGTGACGGTGACGGTCCACTGCGTCAACATCACCGCGCGGGGCACGGAACGGTTCACGGTTGCGGCGGATGCGACCGGAGTGCACTCCGTCGGTACCGCCCGGCATTCGGACGGCGCTGCAACCGGCACAACGAATATCGAATCGGCCAATGACGGTGAAGCCCTCGCCGGTTCCGCGGATGGCGCTGCAACCGGTGTCACGGCTGGCGGAACGGTCGTGGAAGACAGTTCGACCACCGATGCGGATGGCGATCCGGTGAGCCACGCGGATGATGGGCTGCCGTTCCGGTATCTGTACGAGCCGAACGCGGCGATTATGAAGGCCGGATGCTTCGCCGCCCTGTCGTCGGCGTTCAGGGTGCCGCAACTGGCGCCGAACAGCCACCTGTTTATCTCGGATACGTCGGTGGAGGGGTTCCCGGGGCGGGCGTTCCGGGTGGCCACAGTCATGACGATGGGCAAGAAGGACCTTAAGCGCGGGCTGTCCGGGCTGACGCACGCCAACATCGCCACGCGCAACTTCCCGATGTCGGTCAGCCAGCTGCGCGGCAGACTCAAACTTCAAGACGGCGGAGACGCCTACCTGTTCGCCACCACCGACCGCGACGACAGACGCATCATCATCCGCGCCACACACCTGTGATCAGCCGCGTCCGCCGAGCCGCCGGCTACTTCGTCGGCTGCATAACGTACGCAGCCAACCGTGACCGCCGCGCCGTCAACCGATTCCCGACCCTCAACCTGCATGTAGCGAATCCCGCACCCGCAAGCCGGCGTCCCGCACCAGTATGATGCGGGACGCCAGGGTTCATCAGAACAGCCGGAGCATCCAGCCGATGGGGTTGCCCAGATCACACAGCAGGATCACCACCACCATCAGCACGAACACAACTGCGCCATACACCGCCGAACGGTAGGCCAGGCTCTTGCCGCGCAGCGCATGCAGGCCGGAGACCAGCAGCCAGGTGAACAGCGCTCCGACCAGGAAGCCGCCCACATGCGCCTGCCAGGCCACGTTGCGGACCACCACCGGCATCAGGAAGTTGATGATCATCCACACCAGCATGGAGGTGATATCCGCCCCCACACGGCGGTAGACGATCAGCACCGCCGCGAACAGGCCGAACAGCGCGCCGGAAGCGCCGTAGGCGGCCGTGAACCATCCGGCCTGGCCCGGGGCCAGCGCGCCCCACAGCATCATGCCCATGCCGCCGCCGATGCCGGAGAGCATGTACAGCGCCAGGAACGGCCAATGCCCCATCAGACGTTCCAGCATCGGGCCCACCGACCACAGCGTCAGCATGTTGAACAGGATGTGCAGGATCGAGGTCGGCTGGTGCAGGAACATCGAGGTGATGAACGTCCATGGACGGCTCACGGCCAGCATCGGCTGGATCGCGCCGAAGTTCACCAGCGCGTTCAACGCGGACGGCGACACGATCGACAACAGCAGTTCGATCAGCCAGATGGCGATGCAGATGATCGCGATCGCCGCACAGAATACCGGGCCATTGTCACGCCAATGGTAGCGGATCGCACGTTTGGAGAACATGTCGCGCAGGGTCGGCGACTCGGGGAACAGACTGAAACGACGGTATGCCATGGCATCCACTCTAGCGGGCGGTCGGATTACCGTTCCGCCGCCGCCACACCGCCGGTGCCGCATTGCGGAAATCCACCCAATCGTTACAAACCTCGCCGTATGATGGATAGCAGAGTTGGCTTGGATGAGCAGGCCACATGTACGGAAAGGAGGCCGCTATGGAGCGTAAGTCGTCCAGCGGTTGGAAGTTCTTCGCGTTGCTGTTCGGTGCATTGCTTGCCGCAGTCGTCGGCCTGTACATCTACAAGCAGCAGAATCCGGATTATGATCCGTGGGAGGAACCGTGGGAGAACAGCTCCTCGCCCGTTGATCTGGGCCTGGCTAAGGAAGCCGCCACCGAGACGCCGGCTGTCGAGGCCGAGGAAGCCGAAGCCGAGGAGACTCCGGAAGAGGCATGATCGGGGTTCCACCCGCAATATGGACTTGATAAGGTCCGTCCCTTCACCGGGGCGGACCTTTTCGTTTCGTTCGGGACCGTCCAGCGGCAATACGGCACGATATAAGTTGGGACCCGCACCTGCTGGTGCGGGCCCCGTTGCAGTTCAACGCTCAGTGAGCGGACACTCCGTCAGTCGGCGAGCGGACCGGTGTGCCAGATGCGCTCCAGATAATCCTCGATGGAGCGGTCGGAACTGAAGTAGCCGGAGTTGGCCACGTTGAGCACGGCCATGCGGCTCCACTTCATCGGATCGCGGTAGGTTTCCTCGATCTGGGCCTGGATGTCCATGTACGCGCGGAAGTCGGCGAGCGTCATGAAGTAATCCTTGTTCAGCCAATCGTTGACGAGGTCCTTGTAGGTGTCCTTGTCGCCGTCGGAGAAGGTGCCGTCGGCAACCATATCGATGGCGGCCTTGAGCTGCGGGTCCTTCTCGTAGTACTCGCGGGACAGACCCTTGGTGTCGTAGCCCTTGGCGTACAGCGCGGAGACTTCCGGCTCGGTCATGCCGAACAGGAAGAAGTTCTCGGCGCCCACGCGCTCACGGATCTCGACGTTGGCGCCATCGAGGGTGCCGACGGTCAGAGCGCCGTTGAGGGCGAACTTCATGTTGCCGGTGC